>Ga0302288_1000446_pt1 | contig 33605 bp, 47 predicted proteins | sample III_Fen_N1_1_FD_194549 | JGI IMG/M metagenome (GOLD analysis project Ga0302288, IMG submission 194549) | Peat permafrost microbial communities from Stordalen Mire near Abisko, Sweden - III_Fen_N1_1 | ecosystem: Environmental > Terrestrial > Soil > Wetlands > Permafrost | place: Sweden: Abisko...
ACCAGTTATCGGTATCGCCATCGAGCCTAAAACTCAAAAGGATTTGGATAAACTGAATCAGGGTTTATATAAACTTGCTGAGGAAGATCCTACGTTTAAAGTAAATACTGATCCAGATTCAGGACAGACTGTTATCCGAGGAATGGGTGAGCTTCACCTTGAAATCATTGTGGATCGTCTTCGTCGTGAATTTAAAGTAGAATGTAACCAGGGAGCTCCTCAGGTTGCCTATAAAGAATGTATCACCAAAGCTGTTGAAATTCGTGAAGTGTTCAAGAAACAATCCGGTGGTCGTGGTAAATTCGCTGACATCATTGTTCGTGTTGAACCGGCTGACGATGGCAAAGTTGGACTTCAGTTCGTCGATGCAGTTAAAGGTGGTAATATTCCACGCGAATACATTCCTTCTGTACAAAAAGGTTTCGAATCAGCTTTGTTGAATGGTCCACTGGCTGGATTCAATGTTGATAGCCTTAAAGTAACCCTTCTCGATGGTAGTTTTCATGCTGTTGACTCGGATTCTTTATCGTTTGAAATTTGTGCGCGTCAGGCTTTCAAAACCGCCGCAGGTAAAGCTGGTCCAAGATTACTTGAACCTATTATGAAATGCGAAATTGTAACTCCTGAAGAATACATGGGTGATATAATTGGGGACTTGAACCGTCGGCGTGGTCAAATTGAAGGTATGGAAGAAAAATCCGGTGCCCGTGTTATTCGAGCATTAGTTCCGCTTTCCGAATTATTTGGATACGTAACGGTACTCAGAACTTTATCGTCAGGTCGTGCAACTTCTTCAATGGAATTCTCAAAATACGTTGAATTACCCAAACAACTGGCCTTAAAGGTTCTTGAAGATCTTAAAGGTAGAACAGACTTATTATAATTATAAACTGTATTATTATTTCTCATTATGAGTCAAAAGATCAGAATTAAGCTGAAATCGTATGATCACAACTTGGTAGACAAGTCGGCTGAAAAGATCGTAAAAACAGTTAAAACTACTGGTGCTATCGTAAGTGGACCAATTCCTCTTCCTACGCACAAACGTATTTTTACTGTATTACGTTCAACCTTTGTAAATAAAAAATCAAGGGAACAATTTGAGCTGTCATCTTACAAACGTTTGATCGACATTTACAGTTCAACGGCAAAAACAATCGACGCCTTAATGAAGCTTGAATTACCAAGTGGTGTTGAAGTAGAAATTAAAGTTTGATAACCTGTAAAAAACAAAAAAAATGGCAGGATTAATCGGTAAAAAAATCGGAATGACTTCCGTATTCAGTGTTGAGGGGAAAAACATCCCATGCACTGTGATCCAAGCCGGTCCTTGTGTCGTTACACAAGTTAAATCGGTAGGTACTGACGGCTATGATTCGATTCAGCTCGGCTTTGAAGACAAAAAAGAAAAGCACACAAACAAAGCTGAATTGGGGCATTTCAAAAAAGCCATAACAGAACCAAAAAGGAAAATTTTGGAGTTTAAAGAATTGGTAGGAGAATTTAAACTTGGTGACACAATTACCGTTGATTCCATCAATGAAGAAGGATGGGTTGATGTTCAGGGTGTGACAAAAGGTAAAGGATTTCAGGGTGTTGTTAAACGTCACGGTTTTGGTGGGGTTGGCGACAGCACACACGGTCAGCACAACCGACTGAGAGCTCCTGGTTCAGTAGGTGCATCTTCTTATCCATCCCGCGTTTTCAGTGGAATGCGTATGGCTGGTCGTGATGGTAATGACAATGTTACGATTCAAAATCTGAAAGTTTTGAAAGTAATTCCAGAGTCAAATTTATTGATAGTTAAAGGATCAATTCCTGGTGCTAAAGGTTCATTCGTAATTATTTATCAGTAATGGAAATAAAAGTTTTAAACACAGCAGGACAAGAAACCGGAAGGACTGTTACTTTAGATGAACAAATTTTCGGTATTGAGCCAAATGATCATGCCATTTATCTGGATGTCAAACAAATACTGGCTAATAACAGACAAGGAACTTCTTGCTCAAAAGAGCGTGGTGATATTTCTGGTAGTACCAGAAAACTTAAAAAGCAAAAAGGTACTGGTACTGCAAGGGCAGGTAGTGTTAAATCACCTGTTTTTCGTGGTGGTGGCCGCGTTTTTGGACCACGTCCAAGGAACTATGACTTTAAATTAAACAAGAAAGTTAAAGCTCTTGCACGTAAATCTGCCTTAACCTATAAGGCTCTGGAAGAAGCAATTCTGGTCATTGAAGATTTCTCGTTTGAATCTCCAAAAACCCGCGAAATGGTGCAAATCAGTAATAATCTGAAAATTAATGATAAAAAGTCACTTTTCGTTTTACCGGAAGAAAATAAAAATATATATTTGTCCTCCAGAAATTTACAGGTAGTTTCTATTATAACTGCTTCAGAATTAAACACATATCAAATTTTAAATGCGAAAAAAGTGATAGTTCTGGAAAGTTCAGTAAGTAAAATTGAAGAATTGTTTAAGATTTAAAAGGCTTGAAAATGGAAATTTTAATTAAACCGATCGTTACCGAAAAAATTACTGGTCAGGCCGAAAGTCTTAATCGCTACGGTTTTATCGTTAATCGGAACGCCAATAAATTACAGATTAAGAAAGCCATTGAAGGTTTATACAATGTTTCAGTGGAGTCTGTAAATACCATGATCCATGGTGGAAAGCGGAAATCACGCTTTACCAAGGCTGGTGTCATTTCCGGAAGTACCGGGATGAGCAAAAAAGCTATCGTTACAATAGCTAAAGGAGAATCTATTGATTTTTATAGTAATATTTAATAATTAGAAATGGCAGTAAGAAAATTAAATCCAGTTACTCCAGGTCAAAGGCACAAAATCGCTGGGACCTTTGAGTCCATTACTGCATCAACACCTGAAAAATCATTGTTGAAGCCCATGCAAAGTTCTGGCGGACGAAATAGCCAGGGTCGCATGACAATGAGGTATATAGGTGGTGGCCACAAACGAAAATACCGTTTAATCGATTTTAAAAGAGATAAAGATGGTATTGTCGCTGTTGTAGAATCTATTCAATATGATCCAAACCGTACCGCTCGAATTGCACTTTTGGTTTTTCCAGATGGCGAAAAAAGGTACATGCTGGCTCCCAACGGATTAAAAGTTGGCCAGAAAATCGAGAGCGGAAGCGGTGTGGCTCCTGAAATAGGGAATACACTACCACTTGCAGAAATACCTTTAGGAACTTTGGTTCACAACATTGAACTTCATCCCAGTCAGGGAGGTGTGATGGCTCGTAGTGCCGGAACGTACGCTCAGTTAACTTCGAGAGAAGGAAAGTATGCTATCGTGAAATTGCCGTCTGGCGAATCAAGAATGGTGCTCATAACTTGTCGTGCTACAGTAGGTATCGTTGGAAATACCGAACACAACTTGGAAAGATCAGGAAAAGCTGGTCGAACAAGATGGTTAGGTAAAAGACCTCGTGTAAGAGGTGTTGCTATGAACCCTGTCGATCACCCCATGGGTGGTGGAGAAGGTCGTTCTTCAGGTGGACATCCACGTTCACGGAAAGGCTTGTTAGCTAAAGGCTTCAAAACCCGTTCGCTCAAGAAAGCTTCCAACAGGTATATTGTAGAAAAACGCAAGAAATAATTAAAAGGAGAAGAATATGAGTCGTTCATTAAAGAAAGGGCCTTTTATCGATTTCAAGCTCGAACGCAAAGTTCTTGCTATGGTTGAGACTAATAAAAAGTCGGTAATCAAAACATGGGCCAGAGCATCAGTAATTTCTCCTGACTTTGTAGGGCAAACCATTGCAGTTCATAACGGGAATAAATTCATTCCGGTTTATGTCACCGAAAACATGGTTGGCCATAAATTTGGTGAATTTGCACCTACAAGAACTTTCAGGGGACATGCCAAAGGAAAGAAATAAGGCATGAGATTCTCATTAACTATTAAAAGAATTCACGATGGGTGCTAGAAAAAGAAATAGTGCAACCAAACTAAAGGAATCTAAAAAACAGCAATATTTTGCAGTTTTGAAGAATTGTCCTACTTCTCCGCGAAAAATGAGGCTTGTAGCCGATATGGTTCGTGGTATGGAAGTGAACAGAGCTCTTGATGTACTAAAGTTTTCCTCAAAGGAATCTTCTCGCAGACTTGAAAAATTAGTAATGTCGGCTATCGCAAACTGGCAGGCAAAAAATGAAGGAAGTCGTTTGGAAGAAAGCAATTTGTATGTGAAAACTATCGCTGTTGATTCAGGAAGAGTATTGAAAAGATTAATGCCTGCACCACAGGGACGTGCACACAGGATCAAAAAGAGATCCAATCATGTGACTGTTAGTCTTGGTAGTTTAGTTCAAGTAAAAGAAACAGAATAAATAATAATACATGGGACAAAAAGTTAATCCAATCGCTAATCGTTTAGGAATCATCAAAGGATGGGATTCCAATTGGTTCGGTGGAAACAACTATGGCGATAAGCTCGTGGAAGATTTTAAAATCAGGGAATATCTGAATGCTCGTTTAGCAAAAGCCAGTATTTCCAAGATTATTATTGAACGAACCCTAAAGCTTATTACGATTACTGTTCACACCTCAAGACCCGGTATTATTATTGGTAAGGGTGGTCAGGAAGTTGATAAACTGAAAGAAGAATTAAAGAAGATCACCAACAAAGAAGTTCAGATCAATATTTTTGAAATTAAACGTCCGGAACTGGATGCCAAAATTGTAGCTGTAAATATTGCACGTCAAATTGAAGGTAAAATTGCTTACCGCCGTGCAACAAAAATGGCTATCGCTTCCACCATGAGAATGGGGGCACAAGGTATCAAAGTTCAGGTTTCAGGCCGCTTGAATGGCGCTGAAATGGCACGTTCAGAAATGTATAAAGATGGTCGTACTCCTTTGCATACCCTAAGAGCTGATATAGATTATGCATTAGCAGAAGCCTTAACTAAAACCGGTTTACTCGGTGTTAAAGTTTGGATCTGCAAAGGTGAGATTTATGGAAAGCGTGACCTTTCACCTAATGTTGGACAGAAACCTGAAGGTAGACGTCCTAATGAAGGTGGGCCAAAAGGTGGCGGATTTAAGAAAAGAAAAAAATAAAGTGTAAACCTTTCAGAATAAAAGAAGGATGTTACAACCGAAAAAGACAAAATACAGAAGAGTACAAAAAGGAAAAATGAAAGGACTGGCTCAACGCGGCAACCAGTTGGCATTTGGATCTTTTGGAATTAAATCGTTGGAAGAGACGTGGCTTACCGGACGCCAGATTGAGGCTGCCCGTGTTGCTGTAACACGTCACATGCAACGTCAGGGTCAAATTTGGATCCGTGTTTTCCCCGATAAACCGATTACTAAAAAACCTGCAGAGGTACGTATGGGAAAAGGTAAAGGTGCTCCGGAAGCATTCGTTGCTCCGATTACACCAGGTAGAATTTTGATTGAAGCCGATGGAGTTCCTTATGAGGTTGCTAAGGAAGCACTTCGTTTAGCTGCTCAAAAACTACCGGTAACTACTAAGTTCATGGTTAGACGTGATTATGTTGAATCTGAAATCGCTGAATAATGAAGACATCAGAAATTAGAGAATTATCAAAAGCTGAGATTCTGGAAAGGATTCAGACCGATCGGGATTCCTTAACACGGATGAAGATGAACCATGCGATTACTCCACTTGAAAATCCACAAGTTATTGTGAATGTCAGGAGAAATATTGCACGATTTAAAACCATACTACGTCAAAGGGAAATTAACGAAAAACAGAGTTAGTAATGGAAGCAAGAAATCTAAGAAAGGAGCGGGTTGGAGTAGTTGTTAGCAATAAAATGGAATGTACCATTGTTGTGGCTGAAAAGCGCAAAGAGAAACATCCTATTTATGGCAAATTTGTTAACAAAACTTCCAAATTTTACGCCCACGATGAAAAGAACAGCTGTAACATAGGCGATACTGTGAAGATCATGGAAACACGACCTATCAGTAAACAGAAATGTTGGAGATTAGTGGAAATCATAGAAAGAGCTAAGTAATCATGATACAACAGGAATCAAGATGTACCGTTGCCGATAATAGTGGGGCAAAAGAAGTGCTTTGTATTCGCGTTTTAGGCGGAACCAGAAAGCGCTATGCCTCGTTAGGCGATACCATTGTAGTTACAGTTAAAAGTGCTATAGCGGGAAGTGACATGAAAAAAGGAGCCGTTTCAAAGGCAATTGTTGTTCGTACTACCAAAGAAGTTCGTCGTCAGGATGGATCTTATATCCGTTTCGATGATAACGCTGTAGTTTTACTGAATAATACTGGTGAAATGCGCGGAACTCGTATATTCGGACCCGTGGCAAGAGAACTTCGCGATCAAAACATGAAGATTATTTCACTTGCTCCTGAAGTACTTTAATGCATAAAATCAGAGAAATGCAGAGAAAATTACATATTAAAAAAGGCGACGCTGTTGTTGTAATTGCAGGCAATTACAAAGGACGCGAAGGCAAAGTGCTTGAAGTAATAAGAGCAACCGAGAAAGCTATTGTGGAAGGTGTTAATATGGTTAAAAAACACACAAAACCTAATGCGGCTCATCCGCAGGGTGGAATTGTGGAAAAGGAAGCACCTATTCATATTTCCAACCTTTTGAATAAGGACCCAAAAACTGGGAAACCTACTCGTATTGGCAGGAAGCTGAATGATAAAGGTAAATTAGTTCGTTATTCAAAAAAATCAGGAGAGGAGATTAAGTAATGGCTTACGTACCAACACTTAAGAAAAAATACTTAGACGAAGTTGTACCTGCGTTAGTGAAGGATTTTTCCTATAAAAACTTAATGCAGGCACCGAAGTTAGAGAAAATTGTCATCAACCAGGGAGTTGGAGCTGCAATTGCAGATAAAAAGTTAATCGAAGTCGCAACAGAGGAGATTACAAATATCGCAGGTCAAAAGGCAGTCCAAACCAAATCGAAGAAAGACATTTCGAACTTCAAATTAAGGAAAAAAATGCCTATAGGGGTTCGTGTTACCCTTCGCAGAGAACGCATGTATGAATTCCTTGATCGTTTAATTAGTGTATCTCTTCCCCGAATCCGTGATTTCAAAGGAATCGAAGGCAAAATGGATGGCCGCGGTAATTATACTTTGGGTATTCCAGAGCAAATTATTTTCCCTGAAATCGTAATGGATAAAGTTACCCGTATTAACGGAATGAATATTACTTTCGTAACTTCAGCTGAGTCAGACGAAGAAGGCTACGCATTACTGAAAGAGTTAGGTTTACCGTTTAAAAATGCTAAAAAGATTTAAGATATGGCTAAGGAATCAATGAAAGCTCGGGAAGTTAAAAGAGCAAAACTTGTTGAAAAATATGCCGCTAAAAGAGCCGCTCTTAAGGCTGAAGGTGATTTTGTCGGTCTTCAAAAGTTACCTAAGAATTCTTCCCGTATTCGTATGCATAATAGATGCAAATTAACCGGTCGTCCGAAAGGATATATGCGTCAGTTCGGAGTCAGTAGGATCAATTTCAGGGAAATGGCTTCTTCTGGTTTAATTCCGGGTGTTAAAAAAGCAAGTTGGTAATATCTAATTTTAGAAGTAATGAGTAAAATTACAGATCCAATAGCAGATTATCTGACACGAATCAGAAATGCTCAAAAAGCAAAACATCGTGTTGTTGATATTCCTGCATCCAATATCAAGAAAGAAATTACCAAAATTTTGAAAGATAAAGGATATATCCTCAACTATAAGTTTGAAGATGAAGTTAACTTTCAGGGCAATATTAAAATTGCTTTGAAATATAATCCAGAGTCACGGGTTCCTGCTATCAAAGCAATTAGAAGAATCAGTAAACCTGGGTTGCGTAAATATTGTCATACCGATAGTATCCCACGTGTACTTAATGGTTTGGGAATTGCAGTAATTTCGACCTCTAAAGGCGTAATCACCGACAAAGAAGCTCGGGAATTAGGCATTGGTGGTGAAGTCTTATGTTACGTTTATTAATCTAGGAGGAATAATAATGTCAAGGATAGGTAAACTACCCATTGAAATACCAGTTGGTGTAAAATTTACTGTGACAGATTCGAATCTGGTTACAGTGAAAGGGCCGCTGGGCGAACTTTCACAACAGGTTGATCCTGATATCACCTTCCATTTGGACGGAGCTATTTTAACACTAAATCGTCCTTCAGATGAGAAAAAACACCGTGCCATTCACGGCCTTTATCGTTCATTGGTCAATAATATGGTTGTTGGTGTATCTAAAGGCTACGAAATAAAGCTTGAATTGGTTGGTGTTGGTTATCGTGCTGAACATGATGGTCAAGTACTTGATCTGGTTTTAGGTTATTCACATCATACTTTCATTCAACTTCCGGTTGAAGTACAAGTGGAAGCAAAAAGTGATAAACGTAGCAACCCTATTGTAACGCTGAAAAGCTGTGATAAGCAACTGATCGGTCACATTGCAGCAAAAATCAGATCTTTCAGGAAACCTGAGCCTTATAAAGGAAAAGGTGTTAAATTTGTTGGTGAACTTATTAGGCGCAAGGCCGGTAAATCAGCTGGTGCTAAATAGTAAAATTTTAAAACCATGGCTTTAACGAAGCAAGAAAGAAGATATAGGATTAAGAAGAGAATCCGGAAAATCGTTTTCGGAACTGTCGATAGACCTCGTTTAAATGTATTCAGAAGCAATAAGCAAATTTATGCTCAGCTGATTGATGATTTATCAGGAAAAACATTGTTGGCAGTATCTTCACTTAATAAAGATTTATTAGGTACTGAGGTCAATAAGACCGAAATGGCTGAAAAAGTTGGAAAAGCTGTTGCTGAAAAAGCATTAGCTGCAGGCATATCAGCCATTGTATTCGATCGGAATGGTTATTTGTACCACGGAAGAGTTAAAAAATTAGCTGATGCTGCCCGAGAAGGTGGTCTAAAATTTTAATAGTTATGACAGGAGATATCAGAAAAGTAAAAACCAGTGATTTGGAACTGAAAGACCGGTTGGTAGCTATTAACCGTGTTACTAAAGTAACCAAGGGAGGTAGAACGTTTAGCTTTTCAGCAATAGTTGTTGTTGGTAACGAAGATGGTATCGTAGGTTGGGGCCTCGGTAAAGCTAGTGAAGTTACTACTGCAATTTCAAAAGGTGTTGAAGCAGCAAAAAAGAACCTGGTAAAAGTTCCGGTTCATAATGGTACAATACCTCACGAACAAGAAGCTAAATTTGGAGGTGCTCGTGTATTCTTAAAACCAGCTACATCTGGTACTGGAGTGAAAGCAGGAGGTGCTATGCGCTCTGTACTGGAAAGTGTTGGCATTCATAATATCCTTGCAAAATCAAAAGGATCGTCAAACCCTCATAATTTGGTAAAAGCAACCATGGCTGCTCTTCTCGAATTGCGCGATGCGCATACTGTTGCAGAACACCGCGGTGTAACTTTGGATAAAGTATTTAATGGATAGGAGTTATGGCTAAGATAAAAATTACACAAGTAAGAAGTGCGATTGGTTCTGATAAAAGGCAAAAAGCTACACTTATTGCTCTGGGAATCAAGAAACTTAACCGTTCGGTGGAACATGAAGTAACTCCACAGATTATGGGGATGGTCAATAAATTGAAACATCTCGTAATTGTTGAAGAAGTTTAAACTTATTAAGATCAAGAAATATGGATTTAAGTAATCTTAAACCTGCTGAAGGTTCAACAAAAAGCGTAAAGCGAATTGGACGCGGTCAGGGCTCCGGTCACGGGGGCACCTCTACTAGAGGACACAAAGGTGCCAAATCGAGATCTGGGTATAAAACCCGCCGTGGTTTCGAAGGAGGTCAGATGCCTTTACAGCGTGTTGTGCCTAAATCTGGCTTTAAAAACGTCAACAGAAAAGAGTTTAAAGCTATAAATCTGGATGTTATTCAGGATTTGGCCGAATCTCTAAATTTGACCTGTGTGGATGTTAATACTTTAGTTGAAGCTGGAATGGCCTCAAAAAGGGATAAAGTGAAGATCTTGGGAGATGGAGTATTGAACCTTAAACTGGAAGTTAAAGCTCACGCTTTTTCTGCCAGAGCTAAAGAGACGATTGAAAAACTAGAAGGAACCATCGAAATACTCTAAAACTGATGAAAAAGTTTATTGAAACCCTAAAGAATATTTATAAGATTGAAGACTTGAGATCTCGGTTGGGGATCACTTTGTTCTTGATTGTTATTTATCGTTTAGGTTCGTATATTTCTTTACCTGGAGTTGATCCAGCTCAGCTGGCTCAACTGAAAAACCAAACATCTGGGGGGTTGCTCGGATTGTTGGATATGTTCTCAGGAGGTGCATTCTCTAAAGCATCTATTTTTGCTCTAGGGATCATGCCTTATATTTCTGCTTCTATTGTTATCCAGTTGTTGGGTATTGCAGTACCTTACTTCCAACGGATGCAAAAAGAAGGTGAATCAGGACGTCGTAAAATCAATCAGATAACTCGTTACCTGACTGTAGTCATCCTGATCTTCCAGGCACCTGCATATTTAACAAATCTTCATTATCAATTACCTGTTACAGCATTCGCAATTACCGGCACTTTATTTATGGTAACATCAACTATCATTTTAACTGCTGGTTCGATGTTTGTTATGTGGCTTGGTGAACGTATTACTGATAAGGGAATTGGAAATGGTATATCAATGATCATCATGATTGGAATTATTGCCCGTTTACCTCACTCGATCGTTGCTGAATTTGCTTCGCGCATCGAACAACAAGGTGGTGGTATGGTTATGTTCCTTTTAGAGTTTGTAGTTTTAATTCTAGTATTTATGGCTGCTATTTTGCTTGTTCAGGGAACACGTAAAATCCCGGTACAATACGCTAAACGAATTGTAGGCAACAAACAATATGGTGGTGTTCGTCAGTATATTCCATTGAAAGTAAATGCTGCAGGTGTTATGCCTATCATTTTTGCCCAGGCAATTATGTTTATTCCGATTAGTGTTGCTGGTTTTGCCAAATCTGACAGTTTAAGTGGTTTTGCAGCTGCTTTTTCAAATCATACTGGATTATGGTATAACCTGACTCAATTTTTGCTTGTTATTATTTTTACATATTTCTATACAGCAATTACTGTAAATCCATTACAAATGGCTGAAGATATGAAGAAGAATGGTGGTTTTATACCTGGCGTTAAACCCGGGAAGAAAACTGTTGAATTTCTTGATACAGTTATGTCACGTATTACCCTTCCAGGTTCAATCTTTCTTGGGATTGTGACTATTCTTCCGGCATTTGCTATGATGGCTGGTATTAACCAACAGTTCGCTTATTTTTATGGCGGTACTTCATTGTTAATTCTTGTAGGAGTTGTTCTGGATACTTTGCAACAAATCGAAAGTCACCTTTTGATGCGTCATTATGATGGTTTGATGAAATCAGGCCGGATTAAAGGTCGTAGCGGAAGTGGTGCAGCTACATACTAATAACATTAACATTTTTGTCTTAGATTGATGAAAGTTCTACACTTGTTAATTATATAATGTATTTATGGCAAAACAGTCTTCAATAGAACAAGACGGAACAATCATTGAATCATTATCGAATGCAATGTTCAGGGTTGAATTAGAAAATGGGCATATCATCACAGCACATATTTCAGGAAAAATGAGAATGCATTACATTAAAATTTTACCTGGAGATAAAGTGAAAGTTGAAATGTCGCCTTACGACCTGACAAAAGGAAGAATTTCTTTTAGATATAAAAACTAAAGCACAAAATAATGAAAGTAAGAGCATCCATTAAAAAACGTAGCGCCGACTGTAAAATTGTTCGCAGGAAAGGCCGTTTGTATGTGATTAACAAAAAGAATCCTAAGTACAAACAACGTCAGGGATAATTAATTAACTTTGTAAAAAATTTATTTATGGCTCGTATAAGTGGTGTTGACATCCCTAACAATAAAAGAGGAGAGATAGCGTTAACCTATATTTACGGTATTGGTCGCAATCTTTCAAAGACCCTCCTCGAAAAGGCTGGCGTTGACAAAAACATCAAAGTTCAGGATTGGACTGATGATCATCTGGCTGCTATTCGTGCAGCTATCAGTGGAAGCATCAAAGTAGAAGGAGAATTACGTTCTGAAACTCAGATGAATATAAAACGATTGATGGATATAGGTTGTTACCGTGGTATTCGTCACCGTGTAGGTTTACCGGTACGTGGACAAAGCACAAAAAATAATGCCCGTACTCGTAAAGGAAAGAGAAAAACTGTTGCTAATAAGAAAAAAGCCACTAAATAATTGATATTTGAATTATGGCAAAAAAGACTGGTTCTACAAAAAAACGAGTTGTTATCGTTGAAGCAATCGGACAGGCACACATTCACTCTTCATTTAATAACATCATTGTGTCGTTGACCAATGGTAATGGTGAAGTTATTTCGTGGTCGTCTGCTGGTAAAAAAGGATTCAGAGGTTCAAAAAAGAATACTCCCTATGCAGCTCAGGTAGCCTCCGAAGAATGCGCTAAAACAGCGTATGATCTTGGGCTTAGAAAAGTAAAAGTATATGTAAAAGGTCCAGGTAATGGTCGTGAATCTGCTATCCGTGCTATTAGCAGCGTTGGCATTCAGGTAAGTGAAATTGTTGATGTTACTCCACTACCACACAATGGATGTCGCCCTGCAAAAAGAAGACGTGTTTAATCTAATTAATTAAGACAGTAATGGCAAGATATAGAGGACCACAATCCAGAATCGCAAGAAAATTTGGTGAACCAATTTTCGGACCTGATAAAGTACTTGAAAAGAAAAATTTCCCACCGGGAGTTCATGGTTTAGCTAGCCGTAGACGTAAAAAATCCGAATACGGTACTCAGCTAAAAGAGAAACAAAAAGCAAAATACATGTATGGTGTTTTGGAAAGACAATTCTCTAATTTGTTTAAGAAAGCATCTGCCTCAAAAGGAGTTACCGGTGAAGTTCTGTTGCAACTGCTCGAAGCACGTTTGGATAATGTAGTATTCCGTTTAGGGATTGCTCCTACGCGTTCGGCTGCCCGTCAGTTGGTTTCTCATAAACACATTACAGTGAATGGTGAAGTAGTTAATATTCCATCGTATCATTTACGCCCTGGTGACGTGGTTGGTGTTCGTGAAAAATCGAAATCGCTGGAAGTAATTACTGCTTCACTGAATTCCAGACGTTACACTAAATTTGCATGGTTGGAATGGGATAACTCTCAATTAATCGGTAAATTTCTGAACCGCCCCGAAAGAGCAGAAATTCCAGAAAACATTAAAGAACAACTTATTGTAGAGTTGTATTCTAAATAATCAATTACTCAGTATTATTATGGCAATATTAGCGTTCCAAAAACCCGACAAAGTTATTATGGTTGAAACCGATGAGAAGTACGGTAAATTTGAATTCCGTCCATTGGAACCAGGTTATGGTATTACGATTGGTAATGCCTTACGAAGAATACTGTTATCCTCTTTGGAAGGTTATGCAATCACAACTCTTAAAATTGATAAAGTTGACCATGAATTTGCTACTGTTAAAGGCGTAATGGAAGATGTTACTGAAATTATCCTTAACATGAAGCAGATTCGGTTTAAACGTGAAGTTGAAGATTTTGATAATGAGAAAATTTCAATCTCTATAACAGGACAGGATACTTTTACCGCTGGCGACATGAATAAATTTATGACTGGCTTCCGTGTTTTGAATCCAGAATTAATTATCTGCCGGATGGAACCTGAAGTTAAACTACAGATGGAAATCACCATCAATAAAGGTCGTGGATATGTCCCAAGCGCTGAAAATAAACCAGTTGATGCTGAGTTTGGAGTAATTCCGATCGATTCAATTTTCACACCCATCAAAAATGTGAAATATGCTATCGAAAATTATCGCGTTGAGCAAAAGACTGACTATGAAAAGTTAGTCTTTGAAATTACAACCGATGGTTCAATTCATCCAAAAGATGCATTGAAAGAAGCAGCAAAAATTCTGATTTATCACTTCATGCTCTTTTCAGACGAAAAAATTACAATTGATTCGGATGAAAAATTTGCAAATGAAGAGTTTGACGAAGAAGTACTGCACATGCGTCAACTGCTGAAAACAAAATTAGTTGACATGGATCTTTCAGTACGTGCTTTGAACTGCCTTAAGGCTGCCGATGTTGAAACTTTGGGTGAATTGGTTACCTACAACAGGAACGATTTGCTCAAATTTCGTAATTTCGGTAAAAAATCACTCACCGAATTGGATGATTTATTGGTGAGCTTGAGTTTGACGTTCGGGATGGATATCAGTAAATATAAACTTGATAAGGAATAAGTAAAAATGAGACATAGTAAAAAATTCAACCATTTAGGAAGAACCAGCGCTCATCGGAAAGCAATGTTGTCCAACATGGCCAATTCATTGATTTTTCACAAACGTATTACAACGACTTTAGCGAAAGCAAAAGCCTTAAGAGTATACATTGAGCCACTTATTACCAAAGCAAAAGACGATTCGACTCATTCGCGCAGAACTGTATTTGAATACTTGAAAAGCAAAACCGCTGTTTCAATGTTATTCAGAGACATTGCCGAAAAAATTGCTGATCGTCCGGGAGGTTATACCAGAATCCTGAAAACTGGTAACAGACTTGGAGATAATGCCGATATGTGTATTATTGAGTTAGTCGACTTCAATGAAAACTTGTTAGCTGCGAAGGAAGACAAAGCAAAACCAAGTCGTGCACGTCGTGGTGGTAAGAAAAAAGCTGTTGCTCCAAAAGTAGTAACTCCTGCTTCTGAGGAAAAAACCGAAGAATAAAGAGATACCATCGTATCAAAAATAAAAAAGGGCTGATTTTCATCAGCCCTTTTTATTTTCATATAGTACGAAAAAAATAGTAAAATTTCAATTCCGGATTAGGAGCAGATGTAGCTTTCCTTCTTTTGATTGATATGAAAGTTAATCGTGTTTAATAACTCTTCAATATCAATTGGCTTAAGTAAATAAGCATCACCCCCGTTTTTAATACAGCGAACCCTTTCGTTTTCAAAGTCGTTTGTTGTTACAAAAATAATTGGAATATGTTTATTCCTGAAGTTGTCTGATTCTCGTATATGGAGAGTTGCCTCTGCTCCATCCATCACGGGCATCATTAAATCCATTAAAACTACATCAAAATTCTGTTTTTCAACTATAGTGACAGCTTCAAGTCCATTGTTAGCTGTTTCAATTTCGTATAACTTTTTTAATGAGTAATACAGAAATTTCTGATTTATCGGATTATCGTCTACAATTAATAGTTTCACAGTGTAAGTTTTAAATGGAACAAAGTATATTTTTAAGAGAACATTTTCTTAATGTTAAAACTAATGAATTCGGTAATTAAAAAGCACTATTTTTGATAACTCAAAACCAGTTTTGGATAGTCGAATTGGTGCTTTTGTATTAATAACGCAAAAAAATTGTAAATATGATTGATGATAAGAAAATAATTTTCTCAATGTATCGGGTTAATAAAACCTACCCTCCGCAAAAACAAGTTCTGAAAGATATCTCATTGTCGTTTTTCCTGGGAGCAAAAATTGGCATAATCGGGTTAAACGGTTCCGGAAAATCGACGCTGCTAAAAATCATTGCGGGACTTGAAAGTTCCTTCCAGGGCGAATTGGTTTTTGCACCCGGATATACCGTTGGGTATTTAGAACAAGATCCGCAACTGGACGATTCGAAAACGGTAAAAGAGATTGTGGAAGAAGGTGTTCAGGAGATTGTTGATGTTTTGAAAGCTTACGAAGATATCAATCTGAAATTTGGTGATCCGGATGTTTATGAAAATGCAGATTTAATGGATCAAATGATTGCGGAACAGGCTGTCCTTCAGGATAAGATTGACCATTTTGATGCCTGGAATCTCGACACTAAACTCGAACGCGCGATGGATGCTCTCCAATGTCCGCCTGACAATCAGCTGGTCGGCGAACTTTCGGGTGGTGAACGACGCCGGGTTGCCTTGTGCCGCTTGTTGTTGAAAGAACCGGATGTGCTGTTGCTCGATGAACCTACCAACCATTTGGATGCCGAATCAATCCAGTGGCTCGAAATGCACCTTCAGCAATATAAAGGAACTGTGATTTGTATTACTCACGATAGGTATTTCCTTGATAATGTTGCCGGGTGGATTCTTGAACTAGATCGGGGCGAAGGCATTCCCTGGAAAGGAAATTACTCTTCCTGGCTGGAGCAGAAATCGAAACGGATGGAACAGGAAGAAAAGGTTGTTTCGAAACGTCGGAAATCCCTCGAACGGGAACTCGAATGGATTCGGATGGCACCCAAAGCACGCCAGGCTAAGTCGAAAGCTCGTTTGAGTGCATACGACCGGTTGATCAATGAAGATGTCAAGCAGAAAGAAGAAAAATTAGAGATCTTTATTCCGAATGGTCCGCGTCTTGGCGAACGGGTAATTTCGGCATCAGGTGTTGCCAAAGGATATGGCGATCGTCTGTTGTTCGAAGATCTTAATTTTGTATTGCCGCCGAACGGAATTGTTGGTGTGATTGGGCCAAACGGCGCCGGTAAAACCACCTTATTCAAATTGATCTTAGGGATGGAACAAGCCGATACAGGAACTTTCGATGTGGGTGATACGGTGAAAATTGCCTACGTCGATCAAACGCACAAATCAATCGATCCTGAAAAAACGGTATTCCAGGTAATAACCGGTGGAACTGATTTGATTTCGATAGGTGGTCGGCAACTGAATTCCCGTGCTTATGTTTCGAGGTTTAACTTTGGTGGCGCCGATCAGGAGAAGAAATGCGGATACCTTTCGGGTGGCGAAAAAAATAGGTTGCACCTGGCTTTAGCGCTGAAGGAAGAGGGAAACGTATTGTTGCTCGATGAGCCTACCAACGATATTGACATTAATACCTTGCGTGCGTTGGAAGAAGGTTTGGACAACTTTGCCGGTTGTGCCGTAGTTGTTTCGCACGACCGCTGGTTCCTCGACCGTATTGCGACACACATTTTGGCTTTTGAAGGTGATTCGAAAGTGGTGTTCTTCGAAGGTGGATTTTCGGATTACGAAGAAAACCGCAAAAAACGCATGGGCGATGTTGGTCCGCAGAGAGTCAAATACAAAAAGCTGGTAAAAGATTAGTTTTTACTCAGCAGGCAACTCAAAGTCACCCGATGAGTCCATACATAAAATGTAAAGTCCGGGGCGGGTTATCGTTTCGGACTTTTTCATTTATAGACTTTTGTGATTTTGTTCCTGTTTATTGTTTTTTGTAAAATGGCTTTGAATAGATAGGATAATAGGGTAGATTTGAAAAATGTAAGAACAGTCAGAACCAAATTTGCCCCCCTAAATTTATACGTCAGAGGTCAAATGCATATACAAAATTGCGATTTCCGGACTTACAAAAATTCATATAAAATTACATTATGGCTATTTATAAAGTAGGAATACAACTTGACTACGTGAAAGAAACTCCTTTCAAATTTGAAAGGGAAATTCAGAAATTAGTGGAAGAAAATTTAAAGATGCTATTACGACTTGATTTTATACGTTCTGAATTTTCTTTAAATAATTTTCGTTTAGACACATTAGCTTTTGATTCAGATAATAAATCGTTTGTTATCATCGAGTATAAAAGAGACAAAAACTATAGCGTAATTGACCAAGGATATGCTTACTTGTCTTTAATGCTTAATAACAAAGCCGACTTTATTCTTGAGTTTAATGAAAGTCAACAAAGAACATTAAAACGCGATGATGTTGATTGGACACAATCAAAGGTTGTTTTTGTATCGCCAATGTTTACAAATTATCAAAGAGAGGCAATAAACTTTAAGGATTTGCCTATTGAACTTTGGGAGATTAAGAAATTTGAAAACAATACTATATTATTTGAACAAATACAAAAAACTTCCGCAAAAGAAAGCATTAAAACCATTTCCCGAACTGATGAAACTGTAGAATCGGTTAGCAAAGAAGTAAAGGTTTATACTGAACAGGATCATTTGTCAAAAGTGGATTTTGAGACAAGGGAGTTATACGAACAAGTAAAAGAACGTCTTATCAATATGGAAGACACTGTTGTTGTTCAACCCAAAAAGCAGACTATTGGGTTTAAGGTTGACAACAATATTTTTTGCGATATAGTTTTGCAGGGTAAAGGACTGAAAATTTACGTAAATCTTAAAAGTGGTGATTTGCAAGACCAGAAACAAGTTGCCAGAGACGTTTCAAATGTTGGACATTGGGGAAATGGATCTTATGAAATTAAAATTCGTGATTTAGATGATATTGATTACATCTTAAGTTTACTAAAACAAGCTTTACGGAAAAATAAAGAATAATTGTACCCCCTTGTTTGAACTTTAATGGGAACAAAGGAGGCACAAATGTTTTGAGTTTATAATTCTGTGTGTATTTAAATAGGATCAAACCTGAATACATTGAATTTAGAACATTTCCAGAAAACTGTCCGATAATCATTTCTGAATCTGAAAAGCCATCCACAAGTTTGCGGGAGATCAAACCTAAATCTGAAAACCTTCCCGCTAATCTGCAAACGATCAAACTGAATCCAGAAAAGCCATCCACAAGTCTGCGGGAGATCAAGCCTGAATCTGGAACCCCATTCTCAAATCTGTGGGCGATCAAACGGAATCTAAAAAACCATCCATAAGTTTGCCGGAGATCAAACTGAATCCAGAAAAGCTCTCCACAAATCTGTGGGCGATCAAACCGAATCGGGAAAGCCATCCACAAGTTTGCGGGAGATCAAATCGAATCGGGAAAGTTATCCTCAAGTTTGCAGGCGATTAAGCTGAATCGGTGAACACATCCATAATCTGGTGGACATCAAGTTTGAAATAGAAAATAATTATATGATATGATTCTTTTGTATTGATTTATTTTGTACCTTTTAGGAGATAAAAATAGTCTCTAATTTCTAAAAAAACTTTATGGAAAAATTGATTATCTCCTCTATTCTCACTGTTTCCGATGTAGTCAACATGACGGACTCTATTCTGAAAATTACCTTTCCGGGAACCGAAACTGATACCAAATTCAGGGATCTATATTCCAGGAATAAAGTAATTTTTGACCGATTGGTGAAAAACCAAAAAAACACACTCAAAAGTGGGCTGACCGATTTATTGTTTTCGAGCAATAAAAATCGCGGTTCGGCCTATCTTTGTTTACGTTACATTATTCACGGTATGTCTTTAAGTATTATGGACGATGTATCGGCTAAAGCAAACAAACTGTTAGCAATTCTTGATAAACATGGTAAAGATGTGTATCGTCTGGGTTACAATGCCGAATCGGCTGCTTTGTTGTCTTTATTTCATGAATTTGATCAGGCCGAAAATCAACAGTTATTAGTTGATTTGGGCTTACTGCTCTATTACGAATCGTTAAAAACCGCGCAAACCGATTTTGATTCTGTAAGTACGCAAAAGTCGGAAGAAAAAACGGTGATGAATAATGATTCGGAAGCAGCTACCCTTATTGTCGACGAAATGATCCCGTCGCTGACTGGTTTGGTGGCCATGCTTCAGTTGTACAGCGAACTCGAACCGGCGGTTTATGGCGACATGTTCAACCGAGTGGTTACCTGCATTTCCGAAACGAATGCGATTGCACGGTCGCGCAAAACACGCAAACAAAACAAAAAAGAAGAAGCTAAACCCGCACAGGCTTAATCCGGAAGTTTTGAATTTACAAGGAAGGGCTGTTTCCTCGTGAGACAGCCCTTCCTGCTATCTGATTGTAGTTTTTTTTTGATTCTGAAGTGAAAGCATTTGGCTAACTTAGCGTCTTCAGAAATAAATAAAAATGGCAGACAATACCCCGAAATGTGCAGAATTGTAATCTGCTCTACTTAATAACGATCTAAACTCCTCGAATATGACCAAAGAATCATCCATTCAATTATTTGAACAAAAACAGGTTCGTTCGTTATGGGATAGCGAAAAGGAGAAATGGTATTTCTCAATTGTTGATGTTGTTGGAATACTTTCGGATAGTATTGATCAGCAAGCCTATTGGCGAAAACTTAAACAACGGCTTAAAGAAGAAGGAAATGAAACCGTGATGAATTGTCACGCTTTGAAAATGCTCGCCAACGATGGCAAAATGCCAAACAATTAGGTTCAAAGAAGAATAATGAGATTGATGATCAGTAAACATTTTATCAAATATCCATGCTTAAAATTGTATCCCCAAAATTACTAGCAGAGTTAAGTCAAAAGGCAAATAACTCACCGCGAAAACGGTTGAACCACAACTTTCACGACGATCTGGCCGATCCGATTAACCGGATGCTGAATGCTTTTGAGCCGGGAACTTACATTCAGCCGCATAAACATGAAAATCCCGACAAAAGGGAAGTTTTTATTGTGTTGCGCGGAAGTTTGGTTGTGGTTTTCTTTGACACTTCCGGAAATCCGACTGATTTTGTGTTACTTGATCCGCAAAAAGGTAATCATGCGGTTGAAATTCCGGTAGGAGCCTGGCATACCGTCATTGCGCTCGAAACCGGTTCGGTGGTGTATGAAGTGAAAGATGGGCCGTACTTCCCAATTTCGGATAAAAATTTCGGCAGTTGGGCTCCGAAAGAAGGCGACGCCGGTTGTGATGAATACCTGAAAAACCTGATCGGCCAATATTATCGGCGATAAAAGAAAATCAATTGTTGCTTTGTGTCGAATTTACTTAATTTTGCGCTTTCAGTAAAAATTGAACACATGGCACAGAAACCTTCAATCCCAAAAGGAACCCGCGATTTTTCACCGGCTGAAATGACCAACCGGAACTATATTTTCGATACCATTAAAAGTATTTTCCGCTTATACGGATTTCAACCCATTGAAACTCCGGCAATGGAAAACCTTTCGACCCTGATGGGCAAGTACGGAGAAGAAGGCGATAAGCTGCTGTTCAAAATCCTGAATTCAGGTGATTTTATCGGGAATGTTTCTGACAAAGAATTGCTCGAAAAGAATAGCATTCGTTTGACTAACAAAATTTCAGAAAAAGGCTTGCGTTACGACCTTACTGTGCCTTTTGCCCGTTTCGTGGTGCAGTATCGCAACGATATTTCGTTTCCTTTTAAACGTTACCAGATTCAGCCGGTTTGGCGTGCCGATCGTCCACAGAAAGGCCGCTACCGCGAATTCTACCAGTGCGATGTTGATATTGTGGGCAGCGACTCGTTGCTCAACGAAATGGAGCTGGTTCAGATTGTCGACCAGGTATTTTCAAAACTGAAAATCAATACCGTTGTAAAGATCAACAACCGTAAAATTTTGGCCGGAATTGCCGAAGTGATCGGCGAAAAAGATCGGATCGTTGACATTACCGTAGCCATTGATAAGCTTGACAAAATCGGACTTGAAAAAGTGAACGAAGAGCTGCTCGAAAAAGGCATTTCGCAAGATGCGGTTGAAAAACTTCAGCCCATTTTGAATTTATCCGGAACAGTTTCAGAAAAGCTCGTGCAGTTGGAAAAAGTCATTGGTCATTCGGAAATTGGTGCGAATGGAATTTCGGAAGTAATAATGTTATTTGCTTACCTGAATACGTTGGAATTGACTACTGAAGTTGAATTGGATTTGACCTTAGCGCGCGGATTGAATTACTACACCGGCGCTATTTTCGAAGTGAAAGCCAAAGACATAGCCATGGGCAGTATTTGTGGCGGTGGACGTTACGACGACCTGACCGGAATCTTTGGAATGCCGGGAGTTTCGGGTGTTGGTATTTCATTTGGCGCCGATCGTATATACGATGTGCTGACCCAATTGCAATTGTTCCCTTCCGTAACGGTTGATTCGACTAAACTCATGTTTGTAAATTTTGGTCCTGCTGAAGAAGCTTTCTGTTTGCCGGTGCTTGCTGCTGTGCGCAAAGCAGGTATCAATGCCGAAATTTTCCCCAATAAGAGCAAGATGGCGAAACAAATGACCTGGGCAAACAATAAAAAAATTCCATTTGTGGCTATTGTTGGCGAAAACGAGATGCTTCAGGGGAAAATTAACTTGAAAAATATGGTGACAGGCGATCAACAATTGGTTGATCCGCAGGAACTGATAAAAATCCTTTCTGAATAACAATAGAATGAGTTACTTCCTGAAAAATTCAGGAATGATCCTTTTGTTAAAAGAATACCGGTTTTCAAAATCCAGTGGGGGCGACATCCGTTGTCCCTGAATTTTTCCTTTGTTCCAAGTTTCGGGTTCCACGTTTCATGTTATGCTTTTAATCGCGTAATCCGAATTCCGGATCGTTTCCTTATTTCTTATTTTTCGTTCGATATTCGATCTTGTTTATTGGATATCTGACATTTCCCATTCATTAAAAATTGCAAAATGGAAAGCAAAATTCATTATATATCGCCCAAAAAATTAACTTATCCGATTATTGAGCAGATTCTGGAAGATCATAAAAAACTTGCATTATCAGACGAATCAGTTGTTTTGATTGAAAAAAGCAAAGCTTATCTCGACCGGAAATTAAACGAAACCAATGGCCCGATGTACGGAATCAATACCGGCTTTGGCGCTTTGTGCAACATCGAAGTGTCGAAGGACGACCTGAGTAAGTTGCAGGAAAACCTGGTAATTTCACATGCCTGTAATCTGGGGCCAGAGATACCTTCGGATGTGGTCCGTCTGATGCTTTTGCTGAAAGCTCATGCATTGTCCAGAGGGAATTCTGCGGTGCAGTTGATAACTGTTCAACGGATACTGGATTTATACAATCACGATATTCTGCCGATTGTTTGTGAACAAGGCTCGCTTGGCGCCAGCGGCGATTTGGCTCCTTTGGCAAAATTGTTCCTTCCGTTAATCGGAATGGGGGAAGTTTATCATCGTGGAATTCGAAAACTGGCATCCGACGTATTGAAAGAGATGGGGTGGGAGCCTCTTAAATTGCAGGCCAAAGAAGGATTGGCTTTGCTCAACGGAACTCAGTTTATGAGCGCCCATGCGGTATTTACTTTGCTGAAAGCTTTTCGATTGCTGGATTATGCCGATATTATTGGTGCCTTGTCGCTCGATAGTTTTGATGGGCTGATTGAACCATTCATGGCACAGGTTCAGGAAATCAGGCCTCATTCAGGACAGATAAAAACTGCCACTAACTTTCGGAAATTGCTCGAAGGAAGCGAATTGATCGGACGGAAGAAAAAACACGTTCAGGACCCCTATTCTTTTCGGTGTATTCCGCAGGTTCATGGCGCTGTGAGAGATGCCGTAAGCTATGTGGCCGGTGTTGTCGAAGTTGAAATCAACTCGGTGACGGATAATCCAACTGTTTTTCCGGATGATGACCTGATTATCTCAGGAGGTAATTTTCATGGCGAGCCATTGGCTTTATCATTAGATTTTCTGGCTATTGCACTTTCGGAGATTGGAAGTATTTCGGAAAGGCGCACCTACCGGCTGATTTCGGGAGATCGGAACCTTCCGGAGTTTTTGGTGGCGGATCCAGGCTTGAATTCAGGATTTATGATTCCACAGTATGCTGCGGCTTCTATTGTAAGTCAAAATAAACAACTGAGTACGCCGGCTTCGGTCGACTCAATCCCATCGTCGAACGAACAGGAAGACCATGTGAGTATGGGTGGAAATTCAGCTACGAAAGCCTTGAAGGTTGCCCAAAATATATATAGTATCTTGGCTATCGAACTTTACAATGCGGCACAGGCTTTGGATTTCAGACGACCAGCAAGAAGTTCTGATTATCTGGAACATTTTTGGGCAGATTACCGGAAACAGGTTTCGTTTGTTGCTGAAGATACGCTCATGTATATTGGAATAAACAAAACCATTGATTTTCTTGAAAAGGGAAAATACGTGCTATAAACAAAAGAAAAGGCTGGTTTCCCAGCCTTTTCCTAATCTTACTTTTGCCCCCTCCTGTATTCTCTGATTAGATGTTCCCTGAACTCATTTTCAGTCCGGTACATAATCAGAACCTTCTTCCTTGGCAATATTTTCAGGAATTGTTTATTATATTCTTTCAATAGTTGTGCTTCTTTTTCGAATGCGCCAATGTAATTATTGGTCATTTTTTCAATTTCAGAACTCGAGATATTGGTAACTTTTTCATCGGGCATGCGCTCAAAATCGTGTTTTAGCTGCATGATTTCAAATCTTTTCTTTTCGAATTCGTTGTAAACAGGCCAGAATGCCTGCGCTTCAGACGGCGTAAGATCAAGCTTACTGGTAAAAAAGGATATTTTTTCGGCTTTAATTTTTTCGAACATTTCGGGACTAGGACCTCTTCTTTCCTGAGCAATCAGCTGTACAAAAGAAAAGACTGACAAAATGATTATAATAGATAACTTCTTCATGATTCGTTAATTTTGAATTTCAGAATAAATTTCAACTTCGTTAAGCCCGGACGAAAGGTATGCAAGCATATCGTCCGGGTTAATATCAGAAACAGTACTTGTTTCGTCCGTGAAAATTGCATTAACCAAGGTGCTTTCATCAATCATCGAAAAGTTGAATGCTGAATCATCTTTCATCGATAGCGAAGCCGTAGATGGTACATTTGAATTAATTTTATCTTTAGAGCCCAGATAGTTCGTAAGAAGATATACCATCATAATGGAAGCGGCTAATCCCAAGGTAGGTTTCAGAATCCTGAAAATTTTAGCTGAGATTGTTTTCTTCTTTTTGGGATGTTGAATTCCTTCCATAATCCGATCTTCAAGTGTGTCGAAATATCCTTCAGGAGTGCGGAACGGATTTGTATTCAGTCGTTTCAGGAATTCGGGTTCAATATTTTCTTTTTCTTCGTACATGATATTAAAAATCTAGCGTTTTGACAACTTTATTTTCGAATAGTTTAATTTCTGAACTTGTTATTTTTATTGAATGTTCCTTCAACGTTGAATTTCATTCAAAAAAATATGATTTCTTAGTATGGTTCTATTCTCGTTTCGTGCGATTTAACGTATTCTTCTACTTTTTTTACTGCATGATGGTACGAAGCTTTTAGCGCGCCAACCGATGTTCCGAGTATTTCTGACATTTCTTCATATTTGATCTCGTCAAAGTATTTCATATTGAAAACCAGTCGTTGTTTATCGGGTAAAAGTGCAATTGCTTTCTGCAACATCATTTGCCAGTGGTCGCCATCAAAATAGGTATCACTTTCCAGATTGTTTATCAAATACTCGTTTTCGTCGGTCAGGCTTGACATCATTTTACGTTTTCGCTGGTTCAGAAATGTGATGGATTCGTTGGTTGCAATCCGGTAGAGCCAGGTAAAAAGGCTAGATTCGGCCCTGAAAGAATCGATTCCGTTCCATATTTTGATGTACGTATTTTGAAGAACGTCATCTGTATCGTCGTGATTCAGTAATATCTTACGGATGTGCCAATATAGCCTTTCCTTGTATTTGGAAATCAGATGTCTGAAGGCAAGTTCCCTCGTTGAAGGGTCCTTTAGGCTATCCAGTATTTGCTGGTCGTTGGTCATACGTGAAGCAATCGTTAATACTATGACAATGTTTTGGGAAAATAGTTTAATTCGTCAATTTGAATGGTTATTGTTCAGTCTCAGTATTCAGAAAAGCATAGGGAGAAACTGAGACTGAGCATTTTTCTATTCAATTCTGAAATTCAGTCCTTCTTCCTTAAGCTTTTCGTAAATATGAATATCGAACTGATACAATCTGGCAGCGCGATGGGCTACGTTTTGCTGTTTATCGCCCGAATCGATCAGTAATTTCATTTTTGACAGTTTCTTCCTGAAGTTTCGTGTATCCATCTTTTTATTAAGGATAACCTCATACAGCGTTTGAATTTCGGTAAGTGTGAATTTTTCGGGCAAAAGATGAAAGCCAACCGGGTGGTACATAACTTCCTGCCGCAATTTCAGCAATGCCTGCTGAATGATTTTATCATGATCGAAACAAAGCGGAGGCAATTCATTCAGGTTAAACCACCGCATCGATTTGGCAAGCCCCGATTGTTTAAGGTCATAATAATCAGGATTAATCAACGCATAATAGCCAATGGTGATTACCCGCGTGTACGGTACGCGATCCAACGATCCAAATGCGTGGATTTGCTGGAGAAAAACATCATTTAACCCGGTAGCCTGAAAAAGAAGACTTTTTGCAAATTCGTCGAGGTCTTGTTGTTCAGGAACATGTCCTCCGAACAGACTCCAAAACAGGTCGCTCGTTAAAACCGGGTGTTTTTCGTAAAGTTGTTTGATTTGTTCCGAACTGGCTTGTTTCGGAAGTGACAGTTTAAGCGCTTCTTTATCAATTTGATTAAGCAATACGCGGATGCCGGATTTGTCAAATCCAAAAATAACGCAGTCGACAGAAACGGAATTTAAAATCATGTTGAATCAGCTTGGTCTGCAAAAGTAATCATCAGGAATTTATTATCACTCGATGCCTTGATAATAATAGCTCCATAGTTGTCTGAATCGATTATCTTTGCGCAAAATATAAAGATAAAAGAGAATGGCCTTAAAGTGTGGAATTGTCGGACTGCCGAATGTGGGTAAGTCAACCTTGTTCAATTGTTTGTCGAGCGCGAAAGCACAATCGGCTAATTTTCCGTTTTGTACTATTGAACCCAATGTTGGGATAATTACTGTTCCCGACGAACGGTTGATTGAACTTCAAAAGATTGATAAGCCGAAGAAAGTTGTTCCGACAACCATCGAGATTGTTGATATTGCCGGATTAGTTAAAGGTGCCAGCAAAGGAGAAGGTCTTGGAAACCAGTTTCTTGCTACAATTCGCGAAACCGATGCGATTATTCATGTTTTACGTTGTTTCGATAATGATAACATTACCCATGTGGACGGCTCTATCAATCCGGTTCGCGACAAGGAGATAATCGACATTGAATTACAGCTGAAAGATCTCGAAACCATTGAAACCCGAATTGCCAAATGGGAAAAGGTTGCTAAACTAGGTAACGACAAAAATGCCAAAAAGATCGTAGATATTGGTCATCGTTATCGCGAAGCTCTTATTCAGGGCAAGTCGGCACGCACGGTAGAACTCAATTCGGAAGAGAAAAAACTCACCCAAGATTTCTTTTTGCTGACCAATAAACCTGTTTTGTACGCTTGTAATGTTGACGAAGGCTCGGCCAAAGACGGAAACAAATACGTTGAAATGGTAAAGGAATCGATCAAGGATGAGAATGCTGAAATACTGATCATTGCAGCAGCAACCGAATCGGACATTGCTGAATTGGAATCGTATGAAGAAAAACAGATGTTCCTGGAGGAACTTGGATTGACCGAGCCGGGTGTGAATAAGCTGATTCATGCGGCATACCGGTTGTTAAACCTCGAAACTTATTTTACTACCGGAGCCGACGAAAGCCGGGCCTGGACATATATACGTGGCATTAAAGCTCCACAGGCAGCAGGTATTATCCATTCTGATTTTGAAAAGGGCTTTATCCGTGCCGAAGTGATCAAATACAGCGATTACATTCGTTTAAGGTCGGAAGCCGCCTGCCGTGAAGCAGGAAAAATCGGCGTCGAAGGTAAAGAATACGTCGTGCAGGATGGCGATATCATGCATTTTAGGTTTAACGTTTAGTCAATTTTTACTGAAATATAATCAAGGCAGTCAGTTTTGGCTGCCTTTTTTAATTCATCGTTAATTTTTTGCAAAGAATTTTCACAAAAGGCATTTTTCGAAAACTCACCGAAATTTCAAATGTTATTGATTTTAAAACAGGGGTTCAGTATAAATATTCTTGTTATCTATCCTCTGAATGGTTTTTTTTAGGGAGTTAAATGAAAAATCGTGTTTTCGATAATTTGGTGAAATGATATATTAGACAGTAAATGTCAATTAAAGAAGAAATTTGTCAGCATAACCTTCAGAATATAACCAAAATGACTATTTTTGAACGTTTGTTTGTTTTTGAAGATATTTTATTTAAAACAAAATGATATGTGTGGATTTGTTGGTGTATTTGATTTGAAGGTGCCGGCACTGCAATTACGGCCTCAAGTATTGAGCATGTCGAAGAAGATTCGTCATCGTGGTCCAGATTGGTCTGGTATTTTTTCATGTGATAAGGCAATTCTTGCTCACGAACGTTTGTCGATTGTTGATCCTGAATCGGGACAACAACCCTTGTATAGCAAAGACGGGAAACTGGCGCTTGCAGTAAACGGCGAAATATATAATCATCTCGAAATACGTAACCGGATTGGTGATTCGTACGAATTCCTTACTCATTCCGATTGTGAGGTTATTCTTGCTTTGTATCGCGAAAAAGGTGTTGACTTCCTGGAAGATTTGAATGGTATTTTTGCTTTTGCCTTGTACGACCTTGAAAATGATGTTTATTTGATTGCCCGCGATCACATTGGAGTTATTCCGCTTTATCAGGGTTGGGATAAATATGGTAATTATTATGTGGCTTCCGAATTGAAAGCGTTGGAAGGATATTGTAGTAAAATTGAAGAATTTTTACCTGGGAAATACCTGTTCAGTGGTGATGGCGAAATGAAAACCTGGTATGAACGTGATTGGCAATCGTATGATGCCGTTGCAAACAATGGTTTTGATATCGATGAATTGCGTGATGCGCTTGAAGCTGCTGTTCGCCGCCAGTTAATGTCTGATGTTCCTTATGGAGTTTTACTTTCAGGCGGACTTGATTCTTCGGTTATCTCGGCCATCGCAAAAAAATATGCAGCTTATCGCGTCGAATCGAAGGATTCGGAAAAGGCATACTGGCCTCAGTTACACTCATTTGCAGTTGGTTTGATTGGTTCGCCCGATTTGACAGCAGCTAAAAAGGTTGCCGAATACATCGGAACCGTTCATCATGAAATACATTTTACCGTTCAGGAAGGATTGGATGCTATCCGGGATGTGATTTATCATCTTGAGACTTATGATGTTACAACAGTTAGGGCATCAACGCCAATGTATCTTTTATCAAGAGTAATAAAGTCGATGGGCGTAAAGATGGTGCTTTCGGGCGAAGGCGCTGACGAAATTTTTGGTGGGTACCTTTATTTTCATAAAGCACCTAATGCACGGGCATTTCATGAAGAGACTGTTCGTAAATTGAGCAAACTGCATTTATATGATTGTTTGCGTGCCAACAAATCATTGGCAGCTTGGGGGGTTGAAGGTCGTGTTCCGTTCCTCGATAAAGAATTTTTGGATGTGGCCATGCGGATTAATCCGGAAGAAAAAATGGCAAAAAACGGACGTATGGAAAAATGGGTGGTACGTAAAGCCTTTGAAGATTATTTACCTGAAAGTGTTGTATGGCGGCAGAAAGAGCAATTTTCGGATGGTGTTGGCTACAATTGGATCGACTCGTTGAAAGTAATGGTAGCCGAAAAAGTTACTGACGAAATGATGAGTACCTCGAAATACCGATTCCCGATTAATACTCCAATGTCGAAGGAAGAGTACTTTTACCGTTCAATTTTTACTGAACATTTTCCCTCTGATTCAGCGGCCAGTTGCGTTCCTTCAGTACCTTCAATTGCCTGTAGCACGCCTATCGCTTTGGAATGGGATGCTAGTTTTAAAAATAATGCCGACCCTTCAGGCCGTTCGGTGGGAAGCGTTCATTTGGAAGGATATACGAAAGAATAAACTTTCAATTTGGTATCAAAATATGTTATCTTAAACTTTATGTATAAGCAGAAAACCGGGATCGAAGTCCTGGTTTTTTTGTTTATTAAAGCTGAAAATCATTGATTAAATTCCCTTATTTTGCAATCGCATGGATGAAATTTTTTCGCGTTCGATTTTAATACGATGAGTTTCCGGAATCATTCCTAATTTTCAAATGGAGTTCATTGATGGAAGCTCATAAGACAACAAGTGGCTGCCGAATGATCGCATTATTTAGAACGGAAATCTCATTGGGTAAGGATGTGGATATTTATTTTAATATTAATCATTAAGGATCAAAAAGTTATAATAAAAATGTAGTTATGAAAAATTACTTTTTTGTAGTTTTATTGTTCAGTTTATTTGCCTGCAACCAAGCTCCTTCTTTCAAAGTGAAAGTAAATATAAGAGGTGCTGAAGGAAAAGCGTTTCTGAGTCAACACCTCCAAAGTAAATGGGTGAAGCTCGATTCGGTTCAGCTTCAGGATGGCCGATGTCAGTTTAAAGGGATTGTTAAAAATCCTGATGTATATTATCTGATTCTGGGTAACAGGAAAGAAAAACTGCCAATTTTTGTCGAAAATTCCGTTATTTCTATAACCGGAGCCGTCGATTCAATTTACAAGGCTAAAATTTCAGGTTCATTGGTACACGATGAATATCAGGCTTTTCAGGATAAACTCGACCTGCTCGACAAACAGGGAACGGCCCTTTTTAATCAATCGAAAGAGTTCGAAAAAACTGGAAATAAAATAAAAGCTGATAGTTTGATGGTTCTGTCCGAGAAAATCTTCGACTCCATCGATATTTGTCAAAAAGACTACGTGAAAGCGAATCCTTCATCTTATATTTCGCCTTATCTTTTAAGCCGGGTATATTCCGACATGGAAGCCGATGTACTCGAAGGATTTTTATCCGGACTGGATAGAAAACTTGATTCATTGACGACTATTGTTATCCTGAAAGACCGGGTCGCTAACCTAAAAAAGGTTGCCATCGGACAAATCGCTCCTGATTTTACGATGAACGATGCTGATGGGAAACCTTTAAAACTGAGCGATATTTATTCGAAAAACAACTATACGCTAGTCGATTTCTGGGCCTCATGGTGCGGCCCATGTCGTCACGAAAATCCGAATGTTGTTGCTGTTTTTATTGATTATAAAGCCAAAGGATTTGGTGTGTTGGGTGTATCGCTCGATAATGTAAAGGAAAAATGGTTAAAAGCCGTAACCGACGATCATCTTACCTGGCCTCAGGTTTCTGATTTAAAAAACTGGAAAAATGAAGCCGCGGTCTTGTATTCGGTGAATTCGATTCCTTCAAATCTGCTGGTTGATAAAACAGGTAAAATCGTCGGTCGTAATTTGCGCGAAGAAAAGCTTCGTGAAACGATTGGCCGGTTACTGAAATAAAAGTTTGGAATGTCTTAAGTTTGAAGTGCCTAAAATACTTAATTTGGGCTTTTCAACTTTGGTAAATAAAAATACTTTAGTTCACTTAAAGCACTTATTCAAAAATTATGGAAGAATTAACCCTCACAACTCCGGCGTTATTGTTTTCGGCTGTTTCGCTGATTTTATTGGCTTATACCAACCGATTTTTGGCTTATGCTTCTGTGGTTCGTAACCTCCATACCAGCTTTAAGGAAAATCCAAATTCAGTTTTGTTGGGGCAAATTCAGAATCTTAGACGACGCTTGCGTCTGACTCAACTGATGCAAGTATTGGGAATTTCGAGCCTGTTACTTTGTGTTATTTGCATGTTTCTGATTTATGTACATTTCCTCCTTTGGGCTGAAATCCTTTTTGGAATTGCATTGATGTTGCTTATCCTTTCGCTAGCTATCTCTATCCGCGAAATTCAAATTTCAGTAAAAGCGCTCGATCTTCATCTAAACGACATGGAGTGAATAAGTTAGGAGTGCCTAAAGTTAGGAATGCCTAAAGTTTTACTTCGAACCTTGGGTGCTTTAGCTTAATTTAGGCACTTCTTTTCTTATCTTCGAGCCTTCATTTACAAAATTTTCATGGTTCAATACACTGGCGAAATCGCCGCGCTCCTAACAGCCGTTTTCTGGACGGTGACCAGTCTGTCGTTCGAATCGGCTGGTAAAAAAATTGGTTCCTTACAAGTTAATTTAATCCGGTTGGTAGTGGCGTTTATCATCTTCTGTGTCGTTAATTATTTCCGGAGAGGTATGATTGTGCCTTTGGATGCTGGCGGTGAGCGCTGGGCGTGGCTTGCCTTATCGGGGCTGGTCGGTTTTGTAATTGGCGATTTGCTTCTTTTTCAGGCTTATGTCGTGATCGGTGCCCGTATTTCGATGTTGATTATGGCTTTAACGCCTCCCATTACTGCATTCGTCAGTTGGATGATGTTGGGCGAAACGTTAAGTCGGATGAACTGGGTTGGAATGTTTGTTACCCTAACCGGTATTTCGATTGTCATCCTGAAGCGCGAGAAGAAGGAGGAAAACTCGAAAAAGAAACGGAAAATAACCACCAGTTACAGCTTTAGTGGAATATCGCTCGCTCTTGGCGGAGCTGTGAGTCAGGGTGTTGGACTTGTTTTGAGTAAAAAAGGGATGGGCGACTATGATGCATTCGCCGCTTCGCAAATTCGGGTTATTACTGGTATGTTTGGTTTTGGCATCATCATTTTATTTGCGAAACGATATGGGAAAATATGGACAGCCTTGCAACATAAATCAGCCATGAAACGCGTTGCACTGGGTTCTTTTTTTGGCCCGTTTCTGGGCGTTTCTTTTTCGCTTATCGCCATTCAGAATACACAAGCAGGTATTGCTGCAACCATTATGGCGATTGTACCTGTACTGATTATTCCGCCAGCTATTCTTTTCTTTCACGAAAAAGTTAACTGGAAGGAAATACTTGGAGCTGTGATTACCGTTGGCGGTGTAGCTATTTTCTTTTTGTAAACTACTTTGAATTATAAACGAATTGTTTTGATATTCAGTATTTTGAATTTAACGATCATGACACTTCGCAACTTTTCACATTAACTCAACCTCTTCTTGTATGAATTTATTTTCAAGGCATAATTCCTGAATTTTTCTTGATTGGATTGACATACATTTCGTTGGCGAAAGGCTTAAAATCATGAATGTTGCCCACTTTTTTAAATCCGATATGAGCTGATTTTACAGTCTGTGCAGCTACTGGTATCCCGGTTATATCGGCAAGCACTGCACTAAGCAGCTTTTCTTTTGGATCGCCGAAAGGCAAAATGCCAGTCAATTCGTCGGTAGTAATTCCGTCATCCGAAAATTCTCTAGCTACAATGTTGGGAGTTAATCCATTTACAAAATCAGATACTCCGGCTGAATTGGCGTATTTGACAACAATTGGCTGCATGGCATACGTATGTTTTGTACTTACTCTGCCATTCGCATCCCAATCCCTGACAGTCATAGAACCAACATATTTACCAACTGTATTGATCCCAACAACTTTTACATCCATATAAGGTTTGAGCCCATTGATCAGTAATTCGCTGGCCGATGCGGTATTGTCGGATACAATGATGTAAATTTTTTGCAGATGGAGCGAATTGATTGGTGTCGACGCATTTGTGGTTGTAGATGCAAGTGCTAATGCAAAATTATCGTTTAGATACGATGAACCATATTTTGTTTGAAGATATTTTTGTAATTCTGTGTTGTACTGCGATTTTGCAAATACTTTAGTTGTATCGGTTCCGTAAAGCATACTTGCCAGGTAAATACTACTCTGAACCGATCCTCCGCCGTTGTAACGCAAATCAAGTACCATCTGGTCGATATTGGCATCCTTAAATTTTTTCATGACATCGTTTAACTGAAAATCGTAATCAGAAATGAACCCGTTATAAACCAGATATCCGATTTTTTGATTACTGTACACCAGAACGGTGTCCATATTGATCGGATTCTCCTGCATTTCTACGGATGTCAT
>Ga0302288_1000449_pt1 | contig 33511 bp, 35 predicted proteins | sample III_Fen_N1_1_FD_194549 | JGI IMG/M metagenome (GOLD analysis project Ga0302288, IMG submission 194549) | Peat permafrost microbial communities from Stordalen Mire near Abisko, Sweden - III_Fen_N1_1 | ecosystem: Environmental > Terrestrial > Soil > Wetlands > Permafrost | place: Sweden: Abisko...
AATGGAACTCGTACGTAGAAGAAATTATCAGTAAAGACACCACGCCAAAAATCCATTTAGGAGGCGTTGAACTTGTCAAACAAAAACCCATTCTCATCACCGAAGTGGAAACCTCCGAAGAGAGCCGCTTTGATACCAGTTGTAATGAGTTGAACCGCGTGTTGGGTGGTGGATTGGTTCCGGGTTCGTTGGTGCTGATTGGTGGCGAACCGGGCATTGGTAAATCCACATTGGTATTGCAGGTGGTACTTAACATGAAAGGGAAACGCACTCTCTATATTTCGGGCGAAGAAAGCGTAAAACAGCTGAAACTTCGTGCCGAACGCCTAAAGTTTGAGAATCCGGATTGCTATATCGTCAGCGAAACTTCGCTCGAACAAATCTTTGTACATATTCAAAATATTCAGCCCGATGTGGTTATTGTCGATTCCATTCAAACCGTTTCTACCGAGTTGATTGAATCGTCGCCCGGTTCGGTATCGCAGGTGCGCGAATGTGCAGCCAACTTGTTGAAATTCTGCAAAACAACCTCTATTCCGGTGCTGCTTATTGGTCATATCAACAAAGAAGGCAGCATTGCCGGTCCAAAAGTGCTGGAACATATCGTGGACACGGTGCTCCAGTTCGAAGGCGACCAACATTATATGTACCGCATCCTGCGCTCCATCAAAAACCGCTTCGGAAGTACCTCGGAGTTGGGTATTTTCGAAATGCAACAAAACGGTCTGCGTGAAGTGAGCAATCCATCGGAATTGTTGCTTTCGCAAAACCACGAAGGACTAAGCGGTGTAGCCATCGCTTCGGCTATCGAAGGCGTTCGCCCCTTTCTTATCGAAACACAGGCACTGGTCAGCTCGGCAGCTTACGGCACACCGCAACGCTCCAGCACCGGCTTTGATCTTCGCCGACTGAACATGCTGCTGGCCGTACTCGAAAAACGTGCAGGATTCAAAATTGCTCAAAAAGACGTATTTCTCAACATTGCCGGAGGTATAAAAGTAAACGACCCGGCTATCGATCTGGCAGTTATCTCCGCCATCCTATCGTCCAACGTGGATATTGCTATCGAAAAGCACGTTTGTGTAGCTGGTGAAGTAGGACTATCGGGTGAAATTCGCCCCATCAACCGCATCGAACAACGCATACTCGAAGCCGAAAAGCTTGGTTTCAAGAAAATGATTATCCCGGAGTATAACCTGAGAAGTCTCAACCTCAGCAAACTCAACATCGAACTGATACAGGTAAAGAAAGTGGAAGAGGCGTTTAGGGTGTTGTTTAAGAGATAATGACCCCAAACCCCTAAAGGGGCTTAAAACCTGTATAATAAAAAAATATATCCATCATAAAAAGTAACTCTAAGCCCCTTTAGGGGTTTGGGGTTAAATATAAATTGATAATCAAATGACCCTACGCACCGTAAATGTAACCCGCTATATCACTCCTTTGCGCGAAGGAGGTTCGTTGCCGGCATTGGCTGAAGCTGATGACGACTTCAAATATGTTGTCAAGTTCCGTGGTTCGGGACATGGCACTAAAATGTTGATTTCAGAACTGATTGGCGGCGTGGTTGCCAAACTGCTGAAGCTGCGCATCCCCGAACTGGTTTTTGTAGAACTCGACGAAGCTTTCGGGCAAACCGAAGGGGATGAAGAAATTCAAGACTTGCTGCAAGGCAGTCAGGGATTGAACCTTGGGCTACACTTTCTGTCCGGCGCGCTCACTTACGATCCCGTCACCACCAAAGTAGATGGACGGCTGGCTTCTAAAATTGTGTGGATGGATGCATTCCTTACCAACGTCGACCGCACTGTGAAAAACACGAATATGCTGATGTGGCACAAAGAACTCTGGCTTATCGACCATGGTGCAACTTTGTACTTTCATCATTCATGGACAAACCACATGAAACAGGCTCTCACGCCGTTTTCACTTATCAAAGACCATGTGCTCCTACCCTTTGCCGACCAATTGGAAGAAGTAGATGCGGAATGTAAGCAGATACTAACTAACGAAGTTATCCGCGAAATAACAAATATGATTCCAAATACTTGGGCAAACTGGACGGAGGATGGCGACACGCCCGAATCGATCAGAGAAGTATATTATCAATTCCTTAGCGAGAGACTAAAACATTCTGAAAACTTTTTAAACGAAGCGCAAAATGCAAGGAAAGCACTTATTTGAATACGCCGTTATTCGTGTTTTGCCCAAGGTGGAGCGCGAAGAGTTTATCAACGTGGGCATTATTTTGTTCTCTAAACGAGCAAAATACATCCGTATGATGTACAGGTTAGACGCTGAACGCCTCAACGCATTTTCTACTGAACTGGATTTGGATTTCCTCAACGAAACATTGAAATCGTTCGAAAGGATTTGCAACGGGAATAAAGAAGCGGGAGTAATAGCGCAGTTTGATATTCCTGAACGATTCCGGTGGCTCACAGCGATGCGTAGCTCGTGCATCCAAACTTCACGTCCACATCCCGGTTTTTCAGATAATCTGGATAAATCTGTTGAAAAATTATTTGATGAATTAGTAATGTAGTGTAGCGTTCTGAGTAATAAAAAAAAGGCTTACCGGTTTCCCGATAAGCCTTTTTTTCTTAATCAAGTGGAGATTATCGGACTCGAACCGATCACCTTGACACTGCCAGTGTCACGCTCTAGCCAGATGAGCTAAACCCCCGGCTTGATTTCAAATTGCGGGGCAAAGATAAGGAAGTTTTCGAAATTATGCGTACTTTTGTTTACAATATTACTAACAAAAAACTCAATTCAATGTTAATTTTCAATACAACTTATCTAGTTTCCGATAAGGCCCATGGTTCATGGCTTAAATGGATTCGCGAACAACATATTCCGTTCATGCTCGACTCTACTTATTTCTCTCAGCCACAAGTAGCAAGGGTAATTACAAGTGCCGAACAAGAGGGAACTTCATTTTCCGTTCAATTTAAGGTCAGTGATATGCGAACATTAAAAAACTGGAATCAGGAATATAGTGCTATTTTTCAGGAAAACTGCTCTCAACAATTCGGTAGTGAAGTTATTTTCTTTACTACAGTATTGGAGCTAATTGATAATGATTAATTTTTTTACTTGTAATTCGCTAATAAAGCATTGTAACTATTAAATGATCAAAGAACATATCATATTAGGCATCGACCCCGGGACAACCATCATGGGTTACGGCATTCTGAAAGTTACCGGCAATAAGACAGAAATGTTAGCTATGGGAGTTTTGGATTTGAAAAAATATACTGACCATTACCTAAAACTCCAACGTATATTTGCGCGAACGCTGTCATTGATAGATGAATTTCACCCGGATCATTTGGCTATAGAAGCACCCTTTTTCGGAAAAAATGTACAATCCATGCTTAAACTGGGGCGAGCACAAGGTGTTGCCATGTCGGCTGCTTTGTATCGCGATATTCCGATAACTGAGTATGCTCCGCTAAAAATCAAAATGGCAATAACCGGAAGCGGCAGTGCGTCCAAAGAACAGGTGGCAGATATGTTGCGACGCTATTTGAAAATTCCACAGGAAAGCATGCTTCCACAATTAGATGCCACTGATGGACTGGCAGCAGCTTATTGCCATTTTTTACAATTGGGAAAACCTACTTCGGAAAAAGCATATTCAGGATGGAAGGACTTTATTGCCAAAAATGAGGATAAGGTCAAGAAACCAAAGAAAACTACGCCTGATATATAAAGAAACAGAACCCCTAAACCAGCAAGAAGTGTTTAGGGGTTCTGTTTCTAATTAATAATATCAAATCCTGTATAAGGAATCAGCGCTTTAGGAATACGAATACCTTCGGGAGTTTGATTGTTTTCGAGCAATGCAGCCACAATACGTGGTAACGCCATAGCACTTCCATTCAAGGTATGAACTAACTGAGTCTTTTTTTCTGCAGTTCTGAAGCGGCATTTTAAACGATTTGCCTGATAGCTTTCAAAATTCGATACTGAACTCACTTCCAACCAACGTTCCTGAGCTGCAGAAAACACCTCAAAATCGAAAGTCAACGCCGAAGTAAAACTCATATCACCTGCACAAAGGCGAAGAATACGCCAGGGCAATTCCAGTTTTTCGACTAATGTTTGTACGTAGCTGACCATTTGATCAAGCGTTTCGTACGATTTATCAGGGTGTTGAATTTGTACAATCTCCACTTTATCAAACTGGTGTAAACGATTCAAACCACGAACATCTTTACCATACGAACCCGCCTCGCGACGGAAGCAAGCTGAGTAAGCTGTGTTTTTAATTGGCAATTCGTTTTCATTCAGAATAACATCACGATAGATATTCGTTACCGGAACTTCAGCAGTTGGAATTAAATATAAATCATCCACAGTACAATGGTACATTTGTCCTTCTTTATCAGGTAATTGTCCGGTTCCATAACCCGAAGCAGCGTTTACTACATAAGGTGGTTGAACTTCCAGGTAGCCAGCTTGTGTAGCATTATCCAAAAAGAAATTTATCAACGCACGTTGCAAACGAGCACCTTTTCCTTTGTAAACAGGAAAACCGGCTCCCGATATTTTTACACCCAGTTCAAAATCGATCAAATCATATTTTTTTGCCAAATCCCAATGAGGGAGTGCATCCGAAGGTAATTTTGGCATCGCTCCACCGGTACGTTCTACCAGATTATCTTCAGCATGTTTTCCTGCAGGAACACTTGCATGTGGTAAGTTTGGAATTTGAACCAACAATTCATTTAGCTTCTGTTCAGCATCTACCTGTTGATCTCCAAGGACTTTAATAGTTTCTTTCAACTCAACCGTTTTTTCTTTAGCCTGAGCAGCTTCAACTTGTTTGCCTTGTTTCATTAGCAAACCAATCTCTTTCGATAAACTATTTAGTTCTGCCGATGCAGTATCAACCTGAACCTGTGCTCCTTTACGCGCATTGTCCAATTCTATTACCTGAGCAATAATGGCTTTTCCATCGAAATGTTTCTTTGCCAATCGGTCAATAACATCTTCTGAATTTTCGGTTATATATTTGAGTGTAAGCATAGTTTCTATTTATAATGCATTTATAAGATGAGAATAATCTATCTTTATTCTTGACTCTTTGTTCTGGTATCTAAAAAAAAGAAATCTCCCGCAATTTTACAGGATGTAAAACAACAGGAGATTTATGTGTGATGCGTATCGATCAGAGCTTAGTTAGCTACTGCGATAGGTTTTACAGAAACAAATGACTTGTTGTCTTTCTTTTTTCTGAATTCTACGATTCCATCAATAAGTGCAAACAAAGTGTGGTCTTTTCCCATACCTATGTTTTCACCAATATGGTGTACAGTTCCACGTTGACGAACTATGATGTTACCTGCTTTAGCAAATTGACCACCGTAAATTTTAACGCCAAGTCGTTTGCTTTCCGATTCACGACCGTTTCTTGAGCTACCAGCCCCTTTTTTATGTGCCATTTTTCTTCTATTTTTTCGGTTAAGCTACAATTTCTTTGATAAATAATTCAGTGAAATTTTGACGGTGACCATTGCGTTTGCGGTATCCTTTGCGACGTTTCTTGTGGAAAACAATCACTTTTTCGCCACGAACGTGCGATAATACTTCACATACAATTTTTGCACCTGCTACAGTTGGAGCACCAACAGTTACAGCACCTTCATTGTCAATCAATAACACTTTGTCAAATTCTACCTGAGAACCTCTTTCAGCCTCTTCCATGCGGTGGATATACAGTCTTTTTCCGGCTTCCACCTTAAACTGTTGTCCCAAAATTTCTACGATTGCGTACATTTTTTAAACGACTTTTCTGATTACATCGAGAAGGTGAGTTGCCATGGGCATTGCTTCTTGTTTACCTTGTTCGAAAAGAGCTGCAAAAATACAACTTTATTTTTAATCTGCAAAGCGTTGATCCAAAATAATTTCAGACAAAAGGACTTTTTGTTTGCGTGCTGACCTTTAGATGATTAGTTTAAAATGAAGAATAATAACGAACTAACCTATCTTCACCGAAGTCATAGTCAAAGCTCCCATAACCGCTTTATCGTTGAAAAACGAAATGCTTTCTTCCTCTTTTTTCAATGCCAGTGTGTAAAGAAGTGGCAGATAATGATCTGGTGATGGCACTGCCATTTGGACTTCCTTACCAAGTAAAGTATAATCAATCAACTCTTTATGCTTATTCTCCACAATGAGCTTCTTGATTATATTGTTGGCTTCAATTGCCCAGTCAAGACCATATTCCTCGTCATCAGCTTTATCCCAGGTAACTCTTCGTAAATTATGAACGATATTACCGCTACCAATTATCAACACACCTTTATCTCTAAGCGAAGCCAATCCTTTTGCCAGTTCATAATGGTCTTGGGGTGATTTGTTGTAATCCAGACTCATTTGAATAGTCGGAATATTAGCTTTCGGATACATGTGGCGAATCACACTCCAGGCTCCGTGATCCAGTCCCCATTTTTCATCAGCCATAATGGAAGCATCTATATTAGACCGAATGATTTTCTGAGCCAACTCAGGATTGCCTGGTACGGGATATTGCACTTCATACAATTCACGGGGAAAACCACCAAAATCATGAATAGTCGGAGGATTTTGCATGGCTGTAATTTGTGTCCCGCGAGTTTCCCAATGTGCCGAAATGCAGATTATGGCGTTGGGAGTTGGAAGTGTTTCACCTAAATTTTTCCAACTTTGCACAAACTCATTTTCCTCAATAGCGTACATCGGACTCCCATGACCAACAAACAGCACGGGCATACGAGAAGTATTATTTTTATTTTCTGTCATTTTATATAATCTTTTGTAATTTAATGTCATACCTGTAAAAGCAAACAGCCCCAATGATTGTAAAAATTGTTTTCGATTCATTTTGCACTCATCTTCAAAATCATGTAACTAAAAAATATGGCCTTTGATTTATTTGTCAAAGGTCATACTGCTAATAAATCTTTGCGCTAAAACCACTTACAAGCCATGATGCGTACCATCGCAATAAGGTGGATTTTTAGTATGCTTACATCCACACAAATGAACTTCTCCCGATTTTTCAGGTGTGAATGACTTTGGAGTAATTCCGCTTCCTTTATGTGAGCCATCACAAAATGGTTGATTAGCACTTTTACCACACGCACACCAATGATAATTTTTACCCGCCTCCAGCTCTACTGCGAAAGGTCCTTTCTTAGCAATAATTGGTTCCATTTTTTCTTTTTGTTGAAATTAATAAATATTTAACTATAAATTATTTACCTAAGCCTAATTGATTCATGTATGTTTGATTATCCCAAAACAGATATTCCTCAATCATCACACCATCTTTCCAGACACCTACAGTACACATTGGGAGACTAAACGATTTTCCGGTTGGTTGAATAAATTTACCATCACCGATTGGCATTGGTTGGGTAAATGTTCCTGTCATAATTCCAGTTACACAAGTCAAATTACCAGTTCCGAAACGAACAGGATGTACTTTAATATTAGTGTTTGGAGCATAAACAAACATGGCTTTTAAATCTGCAATGTGGCGATCGATACCAAGTGTAAAATGTCCGTCAGGCCAATTTACTTTAATATCTTTAGCATGACTTTCGTGCAGACGCACCCATTGTTGATTGCTAAAAACGGTGAAGTCGAGCGTATCAAATTTTTGAAGGTATTGGGCTACTTGTGCATTCCCGGCAGTCAGCGTTTTAATTTGTGCACGTAAAGCAGCAATTTCTCTTTGACTTACTGAATTTTTATTTCCTGCACTTACCATTGTAGAGATAAACAGTGTTGCAACCAGAGCAACGATACTAAGTTTTTTCATTTGATCTTACTTTTAATGAGTGTAAATTTGTATTGATTAATATGATGCAAAGATACACTCACCTAAATGGCGAGCGGTAACAGTTTTAGGAAAAAGGGTGGTACTTTTAGGAAATCATGGAGCGAATCATCTCACGAAATTCGGTTGGAGTAATTGAAAGTTTGTTTCGAAAAACACGAGTGAAGTATGATTTCTCATTGTAACCCAGATCATAACCAATTTCCGAGACTGATTTTTCGGAATGAATCAACAGGTTCTTTGCTTCGATGAGCTTTCGGGTTTCAATGATTTCAGAAACACTTTTTTGAAAGTTGTTTTTACAAATGATATTTAAATTTCTTTCCGACATATTCATTTTATCGGCATAAAATGAAACTCCTTCGTCACGCCGAAAGTTTTCTTCTAAAATTTTTAAAAAATTATTGAACGTATCTATTTGTGACACTTTTACAGATGTTTCAACTGGAATATTTTTCTTTCGTTCAGTTTCAATCATCGAAATTAGTCCGGTAGTGAGATAACGAATGGTCGAATAATCGGGATTTTCCTGTTCGTATTCTGCATAAATAATTTCACAAAGACTTACAAATCTATTTGTACAACCGTTTGGAGCTATGGGTATATTGGTGGAAGTAAAAAAATTGGAGTAAAAGTTCAGTTTTGAATTGGGAATAAATTCATTCTGATAATTGATAATCCAACCGCGTAAATCCTCACGTTCAACTACCCGATGCATTTTACCCATGGAAACATAGCTTGCAGCCGGAGCCTGAACCACTTCCACCTGAAAGTCAATATAATGTTCCAAACTACCCTCAGTAACAATAACCAATTCCTCAAAGTCATGAAAATGGGCATCTTCTCGTTTTGTACGAATAACATCAACAAACTCTTTTGTGATTTTGATTATTTTAAACGGCTGTTCCATCAAACTACATTAATTATCGGATTATAAAGGACAAATCTAACAATTTTTGCCAGATTTCTAAATGAAATTCTTATTTATTATCTAAATCTATATTACTAATTTTCACTCATTTTTTTCAACTTTGAAAGTCCGTTATCCCAATCTTTACCCATAGTTTTTTCCATATTCATAAAAACAATCAATATATTCAGTGGATAAGGCATGCTCCCGGTCATTCCCCATGTTGTTTTAATTCCTGATCGTTGAGCAGTCAGGTGGACATACGTTTTACCATGACTTTTCTGAGGTTTGTAGAATTTAATATCTGTTTCAAAGAGATTTGGTTTATTTACCGTAACAATAGTTTGACTTCCAGAACCGACAATATCGCTTTCCCAACTTTGCGTAGCTCCGACAGCTCCATCCAACCCGGTTAATTTCTTCTTCATATTGGGGTCATGATCATTCCACGGACTCCATTGATCTAAAGCAGATAAACTACTTACGTTAACCCATATACTATCAATAGGGGCATTAATTACAATCGACTTCTCATATTTAAATTCTGTTGGAACAAATATAGCCACAATAAGTATTAACCCAATAATTGTTCCCAGAACAATGCCAAGATATTTTAATATTCTCATATTGACACTTTTTTACAGTTTAATTTGAGGATTAGTCTAACACAATAATAAAAATCAATGATTGTTATAAGTCTCATTTTAAATCGTTTATGCAACAACTTAAATACGCCTACGACAACTTACAAACGAATCCGGATACTAGTAGCTAAACGTATTCTGCAGATAAAATGTTTAAAAACAATCTATTTCTGCCCGAATTTAAATATTAAAAATTCAGCACTAAATTTACATTAAAAATTGAATAGTTAGATGTTCTTTCACGCTTATGAGTAATCCGCATGTAATTTATATTTTTAAACTGTATTGTGTTTACGTCTAAAATTCAAACGTTTGCGGGACATCAACTCATCGTATTAATGCTCAACTTTTGTATTGTGCTTATTTTTCGTAATTTTGTAGAGATTTTTAGCCATACAGTCCATGAAAATACAATTTAATATTCACTATAAAACGCAATGGGGACAATCAATGTACCTGTTGATTTACAAATCTTCTGAGCAAACAGAGACTGATTCCGGTTCCACCCAGGGCATTGTAATGCAATGCAACGAAAAATCGGAGTGGAAAACTGAAATTACTATAGACTCAGTAGACTCGCTATCCTACCAATATGCTATTCTTAACACAGATAAAACTTTTGAATATGAATATGGTGGAATTCGTAAAGTTCTGTTTCAACCAATAAAAGAGTCAGTTTTCATTTTTGATAACTGGCGTGCATCTTATGGAGATAGTCCTTTTTCAACAGCTGCTTTTTCGGACTGTTTCTTTAATAGGTCCAAATCAAAAGCGACAAATCAGGATTCCGACGGAAACATAATACTTCGCATAAATTGCCCCCAGATGGAGCCAAACCGCCACTTTGCCGTGGTTGGAAATCAAGCAGCTCTTGGCAATTGGGATGTTGCTAATAAAGTCAGATTAGATGAATCGGAATTCCCGGTTTGGAGCCTTGCTCTCGATCCTGATAAAATAACTTTTCCGCTCGAATATAAATATTTGATTGTTGACACAAAAACAGATGAAGTTCTTGCCTGGGGTGGAGGACCAAATCGTTTGGTTGGTAACGCAGATAAACAAGCACTTACAATTGTAACTGATGAGCATTTTATCCGCACAATACCATCATGGAAAGGTGCCGGTGTAGCTATACCCGTATTTTCACTTCGTAGTGAAGATGGTTTTGGGATTGGAGAATTTAAAGATTTAAAGAAAATGATTGACTGGGCAAAAAAAACAGGTCAACGCATTATTCAGACCCTACCAATCAACGATACTATTCTCTATCATACTAACTACGATTCATACCCATACAATGCCGTTTCTGTTTATGCTTTGCATCCTATTTATCTTCATTTGGAAAGCATTGGAAAACTAAAAACTAAAAAGCAAAAAGATTTTTTTCAGGCAAAAAAACGAGAACTGAATGCTCAGACTTTTTCTGATTATCAGAATGTAATGAATGCTAAATGGGAATTTTTCAAAATCATTTACCCTCAGGAAAGTCCTGCCATTTTTGCATCGGATGATTACAAAGCATTTTTTGAAGCCAACAAAGAATGGCTCGTTCCGTATGCCGCTTTTTCATATTTACGCGACTTAAACGGGACTCCTGAATTCGGAAAATGGCCTGCTTACAATACATACAGTCCAACAGAAATTGAAGCTTTATCATCACCCGATTTAGCTCATTATAATGACATTGCCATTTTTTACTTTCTTCAATACCACTTGCACAAACAATTAGTAGAAGTGCATGATTACGCCCGAAGCAATGGTATTGCCATAAAAGGCGATATTCCCATTGGCGTAAGTCCAAGAAGTGTTGATGCATGGGTAGATCCTTATCTTTTTGATACAAATCTACAAGCAGGTGCTCCACCCGATGATTTTTCGGCAACCGGACAAAACTGGGGCTTTCCAACTTACAATTGGGAATTAATGGAAAAGAATGGTTATCAGTGGTGGCGAAAACGGTTTCAAAAGCTCGCTGAGTATTTTGATGCATATCGCATAGACCACATTCTCGGGTTCTTCAGAATATGGGGAATTCCGGTAGATGCCGTTTGGGGATTAACCGGTAGTTTTCAACCTGCGTTGCCATTTACGCATCAGGAATTAGAGTCAAAAGGACTTTGGTGGGATGAAAATCGGTTTTTAAAACCATACATGAAAGAACATGTACTTTATGCTATTTTTGGAAAATATACTGACGATGTAATTCGGGAATATCTGTTGCCTGATGGTTGGCAGAATTTTAAATTCAAGCCGGAATTCGACACTCAGAAAAAAATAGAGAAACATTTCGCCACATTAGATTATAATTTCGGAAACAAAGAAGTTCTTATTCGCGATGGTCTGTACATGCTTCATTGTGAGGTTCTTTTTATACGCGATGCTCATCAACCCGACAAAGTTCATCCCCGAATCTCCATGCATAATTCAGCTACATTCAGAGATTTACCTGATAATACGCGTAGATTATTGGATAAAATTTATGTTGACTACTTCTATCATCGTCATACTGAATTTTGGAAACAACAGGCTTTGAAAAAATTGCCGGCATTGATTTCAGCCACTAATATGTTAGTTTGTGGAGAAGATTTGGGTATGGTGCCGGATTCAGTGCCAGACGTAATGAATAATCTGGAAATTCTCAGTTTGGAAATACAGCGCATGCCTAAAAAACCAAATACTGAATTTGCCATGCCTTCAGATGCGCCCTATCGGTCGGTTTGCACAACTTCTACACACGACATGAATCCAATTCGGGCATGGTGGGAAGAAGACCCGATTTTAACCCAAAGATTTTACAACAGAGCTTTGGGAATGCAAGGTCCGGCACCTGCAACCTGCGAAACCTGGATTGCCGAGCGTATTATCGAGCAACATCTTGAGTCAAATGCAATGTTGATAATTTTACCCTGGCAGGATTGGATGGCATTAGATTCAACTTTATGTTTGGAACATCCATTCGCCGAACGCATAAACGTACCCAGTAATCCCCGTAATTTCTGGTGTTACCGTATGCACATGACTTTAGAACAACTACTGAAAGAGGATGAATTCAACAACAATTTAAGAGAAATGATTGAAAAATCAGGTCGATAGTCTATAGTCGGTAGTTTTTAGTCAGTAGTTCATAGTAAAAAAGCAAGTCGATAATAACAATCAATAACGCGTAGTAAATAACACGTAGTAAAATAACAACAATAACAACACAAACAATGAGTGATCAACGTTACAATTTAAGAGGCGTTTCAGCATCGAAAGAAGATGTACACAATGCAATTAAAAATATAGACAAAGGCTTATTTCCAAATGCATTTTGTAAAATAATTCCTGATTTCTTAGGTAATGACCCTGACTATTGCAACATTATGCATGCTGATGGTGCCGGAACAAAATCGTCGTTGGCTTATGTTTATTGGAAAGAAACCGGTGATATTTCGGTTTGGAAAGGCATAGCGCAAGATGCGTTGATTATGAATATTGATGATCTATTGTGTGTTGGAGCTACTGATAATATACTTCTTTCATCAACTATCGGAAGAAATAAAAACCGCATTCCGGGTGAAGTCATTTCTGCTATTATCAATGGAACAAACGAACTGGTAGAAGAATTGGCCAACATGGGCGTAAACATCTATCCAACCGGCGGAGAAACTGCCGATGTAGGTGATTTAGTCAGAACGATTATCGTAGACAGTACAGTTACCTGCCGTATGAAACGTTCTGACGTGATTGACAACGCCAATATTAAACCGGGCGATGTTATTGTTGGACTCTCGTCGAGCGGACAAGCTACGTACGAGAAAGAGTATAACGGAGGAATGGGAAGTAATGGTTTAACTTCGGCTCGTCACGATGTTTTTGCCAATTATCTTGCCACAAAATATCCTGAAAGTTACAACGCCGACATACCCCTAGATTTAGCTTATTCGGGTTCCTGCAAGTTGACCGATGCAGTAGAAGGTTTAGGAATTGATGCTGGGAAACTGGTGTTATCACCAACCCGTACCTATGCTCCGGTGGTGAAAAAATTATTGTCAGAACTTCGCCCTAATATACACGGCATGGTGCATTGCTCCGGCGGTGCACAAACAAAGATTCTTCACTTTGTGGATCAGTTGAAAGTAGTAAAAAACAACCTCTTTCCTGTCCCACCATTGTTCCAGTTAATTCAAAAAGAATCGGGAACCGATTGGAAGGAAATGTATAAAGTTTTCAACATGGGTCATCGCCTGGAAGTTTATTTGCCAGCTGAATATGCTCAGCAAGTAATTGAAATATCCAAATCATTCAACATCGATGCACAAATCGTAGGCTATTGCGAACATTCCGACAAAAAAGAGCTATTGATTGAAAGCGAGTTTGGACGGTTTGAATATTAATTTCGACGTTCTAAACATTCGGTAATATGTTCTAAACGCCCGACTGGATGTTCTAAACCTTCGGTAATATGTTCTAAACACTCGGCAGGACGTTCTAAACACCCGACTGAATGTTCTAAACCTTCGGTACGACGTTCTAAACTCTCGACTGGATGTTCTAAACCTTCGGTACAACGTTCTAAACACCCGGTAGGATGTTCTAAAGGATAAAAAATTACCCCGTACATATTTAAAAGCCCTGAATGAGAATCTCATTCAGGGCTTTTTAAATGTAGCACTTTAAATCTTTAGGTCTGAGGTGAATTTAATTCAACAAGTACCCTATATTGGTGGTAAATAATTTTACAGCAATGGCCAGTAGAATAATCCCAAAAAATTTACGAAGGATGTAAATTCCTCCATCGCCAATAATCTTTTCTATTTTTGAAGTTGATTTTAATACAAAAAACACAAAAATCATATTCAGTACCAATGCGACAATTATATTCTCAGTAGCGTACTCGGCACGAAGAGCCAGTAAGGTCGTAAACGAGCCTGGTCCTGCTATAAGTGGAAAAGCTATGGGAACAATCGATGAACCTCCTTCAGGTCCGTGGTTGCGAAAAATTTCCACATCCAGAATCATTTCCAACGAGAATATAAAAATAATCAATGCCCCTGCAACTGCAAACGACTGAATATCTACATTGAAAAGCCTCAATACAGCTTCACCCGAAAACAAAAACACAATAAGTATCAATAAGGCTACTCCACTGGCTCTTGAAGCGTATACACTCTGTCCTTTCCGTTTGATATTAAGAATTATAGGAATTGAACCTAATATATCAATAATAGCAAAAAGAACCATAAAGGCACTTGTAATCTGTATTAAGCTGAAATTCATTTTAGTTGTTTAAGTGTTTCTTTGTTTATTATTCTTCTCTCATTATCGAAAATCCATCCCCATTTGTTGAAGTACTTAATCATATTTTTTATATGAATGAACAACAACCTGCCAACCAGATAAGAGCCTTGCACATGTTGGTGTATTACTGAAACCTCCGGATAAAATACCGTTCGATATTTTCTATGAATCCGCCTTGTCAAATCTATATCTTCGGGATACATAAAAAAACGCTCATCAAACATTCCAACTTGTCGAACTGCCTCCATTCTCAAAAACATGAAGCAACCTGAAAGATAAGGAACGTTGATAATCCGATTATAACCCGAAGAACGTAATTCAAAAATTGTTGTTCGTTTTTCTGTCCAACTTTTAGGCAGAAAACGTCTAAAAATCAAATCAAAAGGTGTTGGTAATAATTTACAAAGATACTGAATTTCTCCGTTTGGATAATAAACTTTTGGCATTAATAATCCAATATCTGAATTATTATTCATAAATGCGGCAATTTTCATCAAGATATCCGATTCAAAAACAACATCAGGATTGAGAACTAAATGATACGGAACATCGTGCCTGAGTGTCTGACGAATAGCGATGTTGTGACCAGCACCGTAACCAATATTTTTAGCATTAAAGATATAAATCGCATCAAGTGCTTTAAATTCATCTCGCACTGTCGGAGAATTATCAATTAAAAATACTTCGGAAACCAATGGTGATTTTCGTAAACAATTTAATAAAGGTAAAACTTCATCTACAGCGTGTTTGTATAGAACAATAGATACATTTAACGACATAATCTCAACTTAGATAACAACTTATTCTTTCAAGATACACATTGATAATCAAATCTTCATCAAACTGTTGCAAAATTTTATTTCTACCATTTTCTCCCATTTTATTTCGGGTAGCATCATCGAGCAGATACATTTCCTCCATTTTTTTTGCCAAATCATCAACATCCCCGGACTTGCAAATTTTCCCATTGACATTATCTTCAATAAGTTCTCTGCACCCAACATTATCTGTCGTGATTATTGGTTGTTTCATACTCATGGCTTCCATCAAACAACGTGGAACCCCTTCCCGATAGTAGGATGGCAAAACTATACAATTGGAATTTACAATATATGGGCGAACATCCATACTATCTTTAATATATTTAATAAATCCTTTCTGCTCCCATTCAATTACATTTTCAACAGGGATATCATTTGGATTTTGAATATCCGTTTTTCCTAATATCTGGCACTCTACATTTGGATATTTAAGCTTCAAACATTTGGCAGCCATTGCAAATTCTTCAACACCTTTTTCTTTTACCAACCGCGAAAGAAATAAAAAAACAAATTTATCCTGATTTTTTGCTTTCTGAACAGGACTGTAAATCTCAGAATTGACACCTTCGCTTCTCAATATAAATGTACGTGATTCTTCAACAATTTGCTTTTCTAGAAAAACAGCCTCATCGTCAGGATTTAAAAACCATACCTCTTTTGTTTTCTGTAACGATTTTCTATACAGCTGAACAACAAATTTAGTTAGCCATTTACCATTATCAAAAGTATAGCCTAAACCTGTTGTAATAGCAATTGTCTTTATTTTCAACAACCGGCATGCCAATGAACCATATATTATCGGCTTGATAGTATAGTGAAAAACAAAATCGAAAGAATATTTTTTGTACAACCGCACTGTCCTGTAAAGCAACAAAATATCTGTCAAGATATTTGTTCCTTTACCATCAATATCCAGATTAATAAATTCAATATTTTCAACCTCGAATAGATTTGAGTATTTATCATCGGGAGCTATGGCAAACACCTTATATCCCTCTGAAACAAATCGTTTCATCACACCCAAACGAAAATTATATAGTGAAAAAGCTGTATTCCCTACAAAAGCTATGCGCTTTGAACTTCTTGTCGTATCGGATATTATAGTATGGCGTTGAATCTTACTCATGTATTTTTATTGCAAGTAATCAGTAATTGTATGTACATTTCCCCTTTTTATTTCTCAACCCATCCCAATACCCCATAACCGAATACTTAAAGTATTTCTTTTTTTCATTTGAGAGTAGTAGAAAAACAACTAACCGCAAACCGTTAAAAATCAATTCTCTTATTTTGTATCCGGTAGAAATATATGGACATTTAATCATAAATACACTGTTTCTGAATAAATAGTATTTTCGCAAGGGTGAGTGAAGAGATATTTTTCGTCCAAAAATGCTAACCCTCTTTTCTCCAATAATATGATTCATTTTGGCATGAGGAGTTGCATATAGTTTATAACCCATTGAGATTGCTCTGAATGACCATTCCACATCAATATAGTCAATGAAGAAATCTTCGTTCAGGAGTCCAACTTCTTCGATTACAGATGATTCAATCAGACAGCCCGAAGCAATTAAGAAAGAAGCTTCAACACTGGTTTCCTTTGGTAATCTTCTGTCAATAAAAGGACCAACATACTTTGTGATTGGATATTGTTCTCCTGAATCTTTATTGTAATAAGTTGGTCCGATAGCCCCCACTTTTATGTCCCGTTCGGTCAATTCTCCTTTGGCATGAAGTAAATTATCAATAAAATGCTCTTCAATCACCGAATCATCATCCAGCAATAGTATTTGTGTTGCCTGCTCAGCCAAAGCAGCCTCAATTCCTCTGTTTTGAGCAAAACCAAGCCCTTTATTATCTTCATTCTCAATTAAAATAATTTGTACACGTTCCTTATCAATCAACGAAATGAAATCATTTATCCTGGACGCATTCAGGGAGGCATTATCAACATAAACAATAATCTGAACCTGAGATAGAAGTATTTCAACTTGTTGCTGAAGTATTTCTATATCGGGATTATAGGTTACAATTATGGCTGCTATCTTTTTCGATACAGTAAGTCTCTCAATTATATATTCTTCACTCATTGTTTATAGTCAGCAATTTAGTCGAACAGCTTTTTTAGAGTCATCTTTGCGTATCGCTTATTTTTAAAAATTATAAATTGTTTCAAAGACCTCAACAAAAGTTTTATTTTATATACTGTATAATGCAAAGGCCCTAACTCACTAACAAACAATCTTTCAGCTTCTAAAAACTCAATATGTCTGTTTATATCAACATCTTTTTCATAATTTTGGAATGATAAATTATGACTGATTGTACAATCCAATACATAAACTTGCTTCCGTTGTAAATAAATCTGATTATAATACCAATGATCAAGCATATCCAACTGATATTTTTCTGAAAAACCACCTGCTGTTTTTAAAAATCCGACTCTCAATAATGATAGCGAATTAAATGCAATCACTCTTCCATGTTGAATTCCTGTATGTTGCAATTGATACTCCCACCAACCGACAGAACTGATTCTTTTTGGTGACAGAATTTGCTCTCCATCTTTAAGCGTTGGAACTACAGCTACTATATTATCATCCTTGTTTATGTTCAGAAACACAGATAACGAGTTGAAATAATCTTCCGAAAGTTCTGTATCCTGATCAATAAGAAGTAACCATTTGTATTCATTTTCAATAGCATAATTCAATGCATAATTGTAAGCTTCAGGTAATTTAGTATTCTTTGTGGAATTCACTAATAAGGCATTTTCCAACTCAGGAATTACGAATTCCGGACTATTGTTGTAAATAATCAACTTGTAATTCGCAAAGTAAAGATTAACATACATCTTAAGTGTTTGATAAGATATACATTCTTCAATATTCTTTTTATAAAGTACAATGACAATAGCGATTGGTTCTGCTGTAAGGTTATTCATCCCCTCTGCTCCTTTCAAGTTTTTGTTGCTTCCGGGCTAAAGAAAACAATTCATATTTACTAATAAAAAAAGGAATTGACGCTATGACAATCAACTTAACATTCAATGAAAAATTCGTAAAAAACAAATCTCCAACTAACTGCATCACTAACTCAAACAGAAAACAAGCATACAATACAACAAAAATGACATTTCCACTATCAGCTTTATTATAAATAAAACCCATTATTAAACCTAAAAGTATCGAGAAAATTGCGATACCTCTAAGTCCAAAATCCTTATAATAAGGATATAAAACTGTATATGTATTAGTACCAACCCCCACATTAACAAAATCCAAAATGGTATCATTGGGTTTCTTATGCGTTAGTCCAAGTTTATATTTAATTGCATAAACAAAACGAAATACATTTTCGCCAAATTGTTTAGAACTTTCCGATTTGACAGTTTCAAAAGCAGGAGGAGAACTCAATACATATATTGTAACTAACTCTTTCGTGGAATTATTTGATAAGTTTGAAGTTGAACGTAAAGATTGAATTCCCTGAAAAATCAAAAGGATAACAACCCCAGCAATAGCTACTTGTTTAAATCTAAAAACTTTTTTAGTATATAAAATAAAAACTGTACTAAGAAATAGTGTCAGCAAATTTGTTTTGGACATTGTGACAAATGCATACGTAAGGTACATAAAAAATAAAGCAAAAACTCTTACCTTATTTTTCTTTGAAAAACTATTTAATTCTATCAAATAACTTACCAGCCAAATTAAGGTGTAAAATGGATTTGCATCTTCAATATTGATCCCTTTAATACTACCAATTGCCGCACTTCTTAAATCCGCCATCCAATTTGCAGAAGTCCCTAGCTTTACAATTTCGTAAGCATGTAAAATCAACAAGGGGAAGGTTATTAGCGAAGCATAAAAAAAGATATTTCTTGCCAGACGACTTGGCTCGATTCTGTTTTTCTTAGTCGTCGAAAGTGCTTGAACGAATAATGATGAGAAGCAAAAAAGCGTCACCCATATATTTATTGCACCCAGGAATTTACCTGTAAGCTGATTCAGATTGTTGCCTGCAACCGAATATAAAACCAATACAATTAGCCAGATTCCGGATGTTATTACACTCGGGGCAAATATGTTGTATTTAGAACATATTAAACTGATAATGAACAAAAATAAGCATAAGAATATAGAGATATACATCACCAATTTTGTCTATTATTGATTAATTAAACAATTTACGCTACGAAATAGATTTAAAAATATATTTTCTGCTATACCAAAACATTCCAACAACGACTGACAACTCTGTCAAAAAGAGAGAAATTGAAGCTCCAATTGACTGTAAGTATGGAGCTAAAACACTAATACTGACAAGTGCTGTTATAGCTGCCACTAAATAGGTTCGTTTGAAGTGCTTCTTGTCTGCATCGTTTCCAATTGCCAATATACCTAACTGTCCAAAGACACCACCCAATCCAATAAACATTGGAATAAATGACATTATACGAAACAAAGTCAATGTTCCTTTGTAGTCCTTCCCCAGAAAATCGACCAGGTAAGGAGAGAGAAAAAACATAAGCACAAAAACGCCCGACATGGCTACAAATATAAACATTAAAATTTTCCGCACCAATTTTCCAGCCTCCGGTAAATTAGTTGCAGACATTGAACTTATTTTAGGATAAAAAGACTGACTTATAGGTATATAAATCAAATAGCAAAAGCCACGCATAATTTTTTCAACTGCAGTATATTTCCCTACCTCTGTCGGACTAGAAAAATAAGCCAGAATTAACACATAGCTGGCTGTATAAATACTAGAAGCTGCAGTAGATATAAAAATTGGATAACTGGCTTTTACTTCATCCAATATAAGATTCGACGTTGATTTAAACCAATGGCTAACATACTTATTTCTTAAAATAATTACACAGGTTATTATTGCTCCCAAGATATAGACAGAAGACTGAATTACAGCTGCTAATAGATAATCATTTTTAGTCCTGACTAAAAAAAACGTCAGGGGTAGGATTAAAAGCTTAGAAATTATATTTACAAAAGAAAGAATTCTTATTTTACCGAGCCCCTGAAAAAGCCACACAAAGGAGAATGTATTACCAACAACCATTAAAAACAGAATTAGTAACGTGGAGCTATAGACTCTAAACTGAGGAATACAAAATGCAAGAAATAACACAATGATAAAACTAATTAACAACAATGCTATTTTAGCTAAAAGCGTAGCTGCTACAATTTTTTCCAACTTAGCTTTATTATCTTTGTGAAGTGCAACACGCTTAGTTGCACTCAGGTTAAATCCAAAATCAACAATCAACATTAGATATTGAGTTATAGTCATTGAAAAACCAATATATCCAAACTTTTCAGCACCAAGAGTTACCATTAAATATGGATAAACAAATAACGGAAAAGCATAGTTGAACACTTGTAAAACCAACAAATAGATGGTGTCCAAGATTTCTTTACTATATTGTTTGTTGATTAATTTTATCATTTACTGATTTTGCATTATTAACCCCTATTCGTACTTTCCCATTTTATCATCAATGCTCACATCCTTTCGAGAACTTTGTATTTTAATATAAGTCATCAGGCTTTCAGCTCCCGCTTCATAGCAAGCTTCCTGTGCCTGTTTTACGACCTCCATTATATTTTCATAGCTTCCTTCCATTACTGTTTCAAAAGGTGTTACTTTGTATCTTAATCCCGATGCAGCAATTACTTCAATGGCTTTATCTACAAGAGTGTATGGATGAATTGTTGACGAACTAGGTAAAATCTGTAAAGCTATATTGACCGTTTTATTCATTTTTGTAAGTTATTTATTAAACATTAATATGAAACGTTGAATTGGTTAAAAAATTGTCTCTTTAGATGAAAAAAACCCGAAATTACTTTCGGGTTTTTTGTGATATTGAGTCAACCGAATTTTATTCAGCAACCTCTTCTGTAGCTGGTGCTTCAGCTGGAGCTTCTTCAGCAACAACTTCAACTGCTGCAGCTATAGCTTCAGCTTTTTTCTTAGCTACTTCAGCAGCTTTTGCTTTATTCACTTCTACTTCAGCAGCAAAACGTACTTTAGCAGCAGCTTGTTTCTCTGCAGCTAATTGTTCTTTCGTTTTTGCTACATTCGATTCTTTGCTTAATTTCCAAGCTTCAAAACGTTTGTCAGCTTCAGCTACATCGAAAGCACCTTTTTTGGCTCCTTCAAGTAAGTGTTTTTTCAACAATACGCCTTCGTTTGAAAGAATAGTGCGGGTTGTGTCGGTAGGTTGTGCACCTGTTGTTAACCAATGTAAAGCACGTTCGAATTTCAAGTCGATTGTAGCTGGGTTGGTGTTAGGGTTGTAAGAACCGATACGTTCGATAAATTTGCCATCACGTGGCGCTCTGCTGTCAGCGATAACGATATGATAATAAGCATATCCCTTACGACCGTGACGTTGCAATCTAATTTTTACTGGCATTTTTTGTTTATTAAATGATTATACCTAATGCTTTTTCTCGAAAAGCGGTTGCAAAGATAGTGTTTTTATTTGAAAATAAAAAGGTTGGAGTAAACAAGTGTTGATAAAATCCCTATTACTTACTAAATATCCAGGCTGTTTCAAACTTCACATCTGATTTCCTTAGATTTTGTATAAATTCATCTGCCGTTCCTTTGCTTTTAAACGACTGAATTGCAACACGGTACATTTTAGAAGACGGAAGTACGCGAGCTTCCGTAAATTTATCTTTTATAAGTTCATCACAAAGTTTTTGAGCCGATGCCCGGGTAGGTAAACTAGCCACAATAACATGATAATTGTCTGCTTCCACATCATTATTGATGACTTTTGCCAATTCCTTTGTTTTCGTTATATCTGTCCCTGCTTTTTTTACTTCGACAGGCTTTTCTAAAACAACCTTTTTCTCAATACTTTGCTCTTCGTTATTTTCGAATGAATTCACAGAAGACAAAGAAGCCAGACTGGCATAATTAGATTTAGGAATATCGCTAACATGCGGAGAAACAATAAGTAATCCAAGTACAATTACTGCGGCAGCTGCATACTTCATAATCCCATTCGATGGAATTGAAATAGTCAGTTTTCTCTTTTCATGTATTCTTTGAATTTCTTTTGGTACAATATACAGATCTGTCAATCCAATATTCTGGGGCAAGAAACCAGATTTATAAACCGGATTAAATATAATTGATCCTTGATTGTTTTTTTGCAAAATGCCTAAATCGCCAATTACAATATTACCACTTGTATTGAGTTGCAAATTAATATACTCCACCTTACTATCAATATATTCAACGGCTTTTCTATAACTAATTTGCTCAGATCTTGAAATTTCAATGGCCAGCAAACCATCTGAATTATTCATTAAAGTATTAAATCCAATCGTGGCGTGCGGAGGTGTTATACGATCAGAAAGAATCTTAGCTGATTTCATTTGAACAATAAAACCACCTAAATTTGGCACAACAACATAATCATGTTGTGATAATAATCTTTCGATATGTTGATAGAATTTTTCCACCTTGCAAAAGTATAATAAAGGAATTGTATGGTAAATGTTTCAACCAAAAAGTTATCAACAAGTTGTTAGACTCAGCAAAACTGCTTATCTTTGTCACCTTAAAAAACAATCTTAAAATGAAAAAAACAATTCTGATAACAGGTGGAGCCGGCTTTATCGGCTCTCATGTAGTTCGGTTATTTGTCACTAAATATCCTGACTATCAAATTATTAATTTAGACGCATTAACTTACGCCGGAAATCTTGAAAACCTAAAAGATGTAGCCGACTCTCCAAACTATAAGTTCGTAAAAGGCGACATTACGGATGAAAAATTCATCCCTGAATTATTTGCAACATATAAATTTGATGGAGTTGTACATCTTGCAGCCGAATCACATGTTGACAGATCCATAACAGACCCTTTTGCGTTTATTCGCACAAATGTATTTGGAACCGCAAATCTATTGAATGCAGCCAAAGAAGAATGGAAAGGCAACATGGAGGGGAAACGTTTTTATCATATTTCTACTGACGAAGTTTATGGCTCATTAGGTGAAGTCGGTTTTTTCACAGAAGAGACTGCTTATGATCCCCGCAGCCCATATTCTGCTGCCAAGGCTAGTTCTGATCATTTCGTACGGGCTTTTTATCACACTTACGGTTTGCCTGTAGTGCTTTCAAACTGCTCAAATAACTACGGAGCAAATCACTTTCCTGAGAAGTTAATTCCACTTTCAATCAATAATATCAAAAACAATCGCCCCATTCCAATTTACGGAAAAGGAGAAAATGTGCGCGACTGGCTATGGGTAAATGACCATGCCCGTGCAATAGACACTATATTTCACAATGGTGTTGTGGGTGAAACTTACAATATCGGAGGCAATAACGAATGGACTAACATCGACCTGATTCGTGAATTATGCAAAATTATGGATAAAAAATTAGATCGTAAACCTGGTGAATCGGCAAAACTGATAACTTTTGTAAAAGATCGTGCCGGTCATGATTTACGCTACGCCATTGATTCCAGTAAACTACAACGTGAGTTGGGTTGGAAACCTTCACTTCAATTTGAAGAAGGGCTGGAAAAAACGGTAGACTGGTATCTGGCAAACCAAGCTTGGATGGACAACATTACAAACGGTGATTATCAAAAGTATTACGAAAAGCAATATACAGATAGATAATCCGAAAATATACAACTATTCAAAAAAAAACAACGAGCTAGTCAGTAAATTCTGATTAGCTCGTTGTTTTTTTATTATCTCTGACCAAAAAAAATATTATTTTGGCGCAGTGTTATATAAATAAATTCCTATCACTAAGAAAACCACATTAGGCAACCAAACTGCTGTAAAAGCTGACATACTTCCACTTACAGAAAACGAAGTGGACATAGTGGAGAACAAAATATATAAAGCACTTAAAGCCAAACCGATACCCAAATGAAGTCCCATTCCTCCACGAACCTTTCGGGAAGACAAAGATACTCCAATCAACGTCATAATAAAAGCAGCTAACGGCATCGAAAATCGTTTATAATACTCATCCTCAAAGCCCTGTATGTTACCAACGCCCCGATTCCTTTGTTTTTTCAGGTAGCTTCCGAGTTGAATATCATTCATCTGTGGAGCCTCAGCAGCCGTAATAAAGAACTCTTCAGGCTGCACCATGATAGTTGTATCTTTACTTACACCTTTCGTGATTTTTTCGCGCATTCCATTAAAGTCGCGTTGCAAGTAGTTGGACATTTTCCATCTGTTTATCGAGTCCCAGGTAATAGATTCTGCAGTCAACCTGGATGCCAAAGTTTTACCATTAAATTTCTCGAGTGAGAATCGATAACCTGTGTTATTCGAAACTTCAAAACGCTCAATATACATTATGACCCCTTTTTCAACTTCCATCTGCAAATTTCGGGCATTATCCTGCTTTATTTTCCGCACATACTTATCTTCAAATGTAAGCATCTTTTTATTGCCATGTGGAATAATAAACCCACCCACTGTAAATGAAATAGACGCAATTACAGCTGCAGATATCATGTAAGGAACCATCAGTCGACGAAAACTAACTCCACTTGATAAAATTGCAATAATTTCTGTATTGGTGGCCATTTTTGACGTAAAGAAAATTACGGCAATGAAAGTGAAGAGCGGGCTGAACATATTCATATAAAATGGAATAAAGTTCAGATAATAATCAAAAATAATGGCTTTTAACGGAGCATTGTGCTCAACAAAGTTATCAAGTTTTTCTGTTAAATCAAACACTATAGAAATGCTCAAAATAAGTACAATAGAAAAGAAGTATGTACCCAGGAACTTCTTAATTATGTAACTATCAATTCTTTTTAAGCCAAATGTATGATAACTGATCTTTTTCATTTTTAATTATTAAATATCAATTCATTACAATCTTCTACCAAGCTGTTCCATCATTCCTCTTTTCCACGTTAAGAAATCTCCGTCTTGTATATGTTTTCTGGCTTCGCCAACCAACCAGAGGTAAAATGCCAGATTATGTATCGATGCTATTTGCAACGCCAGATATTCTTTACTGATAAAAAGATGGCGTAAATAAGCTTTAGAATAAGCCTTGTCGACATATGAAGTTCCAAATTCGTCGAGTGGTGAGAAATCATTTTTCCATCTCTCATTTTTCATATTCATAATGCCTTGCGAAGTAAACAACATACCGTTACGTCCATTTCGTGTTGGCATCACACAGTCAAACATATCAACTCCACGTTCAATGGCCTCCAGAATATTCTGCGGAGTACCCACTCCCATTAAATACCGCGGTTTATCTTTAGGAAGAATTTCATTAACTACTTCAATCATTTCATACATGATTTCTGTAGGTTCACCAACAGCCAATCCACCAATTGCATTGCCGTCTCGATTTTGAGAGGCTATAAATTCGGCAGATTGCCGGCGCAATTCAGGATATACGCAACCCTGAACAATTGGAAAATATGTTTGCGAATAACCATATTTTGGCTCCGTGTTATCAAAATGCTTTAATCCACGATCTAACCAACGATGCGTAAGTTCCATAGACTTTTTTGCATACTCGTAGTCAGCAGTACCGGGTGTACATTCATCAAAAGCCATGATTATATCAGCTCCAATAATCCGCTGAATATCAACAACATTTTCTGGCGTAAAGAGATGCTTGCTCCCATCGATATGCGAACGAAAAGTGGCACCTTCTTCTTTTAACTTTCGGTTTGCAGATAATGAAAAAACCTGATAACCACCACTATCAGTCAATATAGGCTTATCCCAGCCATTAAACTTATGCAATCCTCCGGCACGTTCCAACGTATCAATTCCGGGTCTTAAATACAAATGATAAGTATTTCCAAGAATAATTTGCGCTTTTATATCTTCCTTTAACTCATGAAAATGGACTGCTTTTACCGATGCAACCGTACCAACAGGCATAAAAATAGGCGTTTCAATTTCGCCGTGGTCTGTAGTAATTTTACCTGCTCTCGCATTTGAATTTGGATCGGTTTGCTGAATTTCGAAAGTCATTAATCGTTTATTTTTAGCCCTGTTTCTTAGTTATTTTATACTATCGTTCTTTCCAGTTTGATTTCAACTTTTTGAGAGTTCAATTTCACAATTTTGCCCGGCGCACCCACCACAGTACAATTTGATGGGATATCGTGCATAATTACAACAGTTTCGGCACCAATCTTTACATTATCACCAACATGTATTGGTCCAAGTAAAGTTGCCCCGGTTCCTATTAATACATTATTTCCAATAGTTGGATGTCTCTTCTCTTTATGATTACCTGTACCACCAATTGTGACATTATGAAATATGACACAATTTTCTCCTATTTCGGAAGTCTCACCAATTACAATAGCACTTCCGTGATCGATAAAAAATCCTTTACCTATTTTTGCTCCCGGGTGAATCTCTATTCCTGTAATAAATCGAGATATTTGTGATATTAGTCTGGCAAGAAAACCAAATTTTATACAGTAAAGTGGATGTGAAAAATAACGGTGAAGTACAATTGCTTGTAATCCGGGATAAAGTATAAATTGAATTCCTCTTGATGCAGGGTCATTTTTGTAAATAACTTTTATATCATCAAACATTATATACGAAATTTACATAGTTCATACTGCATGAATGAAATTTTCAAGAATCTTCTGACCTACCTCGCCTGATTTTTCAGGGTGAAATTGCACAGCATAAAAATTATTTTTCTGCACTGCAGAGCTATATTCTTTGGTATAATCTGTTTTGGCAATGGCATTTTCACAACTCTCAACATAGTAACTGTGAACAAAATACATATAAGCATTCTCATCCACGCCTTTGAAAAGATTTGATTTTAATTGAAAGATATTGTTCCAGCCAATTTGAGGAATTTTAAGTCCGATAGATGGGAAAAGTTTTACCTTCTGATTAAAAATTCCAAGACATTGAGTATCATTTTCTTCCGAATGAGCACACATCAATTGCATACCAAGGCAAATACCTAAAACCGGTTGAGTCAGAGAGCAAATAAGCTCATCGAGCCCTTTTTCTTTGAGGTACTTCATTGCCGAAGATGCTTCGCCGACTCCTGGGAAAATGACCCTGTCTGCTGATCGGATTTCATTATGATCGTCTGTCACAATAGCCTCCACACCAATGCGTTCCAATGCAAAAAGCACCGAACGAATATTTCCTGCATTGTATTTTATTATAACGACTTTCATAGATAGGAAACCAAATATTTGTAAAACAAAGCAATTTCAACTTTATGAACTTATTACTTTATAAGCTTAAACCTGTTCAAATTAATTTATTTGTTGCAGTATCAGGGAAAATAATAGCTGGTTTGAAAGTTCTGGCTTCTTCCATTTCCATCATAGCAAAAGCCATAATGATGACAATATCACCTGGTTGTACCTTTCGGGCTGCGGCTCCATTTAGGCAAATAACTCCAGAGCCACGTTTGCCGGGAATAACATAGGTTTCAAAACGCTCACCATTATTGTTATTTACAATGCTCACTTTCTCATTTGCTATAACATTTGCAGCATCCATTAAATCTTCATCAATTGTAATACTTCCAATATAATTCAAGTTAGCTTCTGTTACAGACACTCTATGAATTTTTGATTTTACAATATGTACTAACATAATTATTCCAGTTATCAGTGAACAGTCACTATTTATTTATTTTTAAAATTTGTAATTTACAATACAGAATTGTATCTAATATTGTCAATCAATCTCACTTCTCCACAAAAAACGGCAATACAACCAACCGAAGGTTCTGACCATGAATCAACACTTTGAAGTGTAGAAGAGTTTACAATCTCGTAATATTCAACTTCCAGATCTGGAACTTTATTGATTTTATCGACAACCCAATCAGTCAGCTCTTTTGGGCTCAATCGGGCTGCAAAGTTACGACTTTCGAACAGAACTTTGGATATTTCTACTGCATTTTTGCGTTGATTGATAGTTAAGCGTTCGTTTCGACTACTTAGAGCCAATCCTGTTGACTCACGCACAATTGGACAATCGACAATCTCAACCCCTAAATTCATGACCTTTACCATTCGATGAATTATAGCCAACTGCTGGAAATCTTTTTCTCCAAAATAAGCTTTATCAGGTTGTACAAGCTGCAAAAGCTTACTCACAATCTGAACAACACCATTAAAATGCCCCGGTCGGAATTTACCTTCCATTACGGTGTCAAGACCATTAAAATCGAATTCAAACTGTTCATTTAATTCTTTTGAAGAATAAATATCCTCTGGTTCCGGAGAAAAAACAAACTTGCAACCAACTTGTTGGAGCATTTCGGCATCGCGTTCCAGGTTTCTGGGATATTTTTCTAAATCAGCAACATTATTGAACTGAGTTGGATTTACAAAAACACTTACAACGCAAATATCATTTTCAGCCACACAACGTTCAACCAGTGTTTTGTGTCCATTGTGCAATGCGCCCATAGTAGGCACAAATCCGATTGTTTTACCTGCCAATTTAAGAAACTCTATTTCAGCAGCAATTTCATTTTTTTGTCGAATTATTTTCATTATTTACCATATTTTTGAATAGCAGAAATCCGAAAATTTGCTACCCGTAAAAATTGCGTGCAAAAGTAGTAAAACTTATTTGTATAATCATTCATTTTGAGCATATATGCATTAACAAATAATCACTCTTCTCCTCGTATAACTTCTAAATGCATTTTTCGAATCAATTTATAGTCAAAATACAGAAATTATTCAAGTATCCTTTTCTTGGTTAAACTTTTATAAATAGACAGTAGCTTAAAGCAATGTCACAATTAACTATTTGACAATAATCAACTGATCCACTGAGCAATAATGGTTTTTTGAATGAATATACTTTTTGTATAAGTTCTTTTTCTAATAAGTGTACTTAACATTTAGCGTTTTACATCTTGTTTATATCCGATTTTTTTTATATATCTTTGCATAACGAAAATTATCTCAAAAAGCATCTGAATAGTAGAGCATGAAAAAAATTACAAAAGTTTTGTATATTTCGCAAGAGATATTTCCTTATTTGCCAGAATCAGAATTGTCGAATATGGGGAGATACTTACCTCAAGCGGTACAAGACAGGGGAAGAGAAACCCGCACTTTTATGCCAAAATTTGGAGCGGTTAATGAACGAAGAAATCAACTACATGAAGTAATAAGATTATCAGGGATGAATCTGATAATTGATGATACAGATCACCCATTAATTATTAAAGTTGCTTCTATTCAATCTGCCCGAATGCAAGTGTATTTTATTGACAATGACGATTATTTTCATCGTAAGAATACAATTGCCGACGAGAATGGTGAAGAATATGAAGACAATGATGAACGTACTATTTTCTTTGTACGTGGAGTTATGGAAACAGTAAAAAAACTTCGTTGGACTCCGGATATTATTCATTGCCAAGGCTGGATGACTGCGTTAGCTCCATTATACATCAAAAAAGCATATAATGATGATCCGTTTTTTAAACACTCGAAAGTAGTCTATTCCATTTTTAACGACGACTTTAAAAAACCATTTCGTAATTTATTTGCAGAAAGACTTTTACTTGAAGGAATTGAAAAAAAACATGTTGTTCAGGTAAAAGATAAAATGATTGATTTTGTGGCTCTTTCAAAGTTAGCTATTGATTATTCCGATGCCGTAATTCAGTCAAGTCCGGTTGTCAATCAAAATGTGTTGGATTATATAGCTTCGGAGAAAGTAAATTTTTTACCATTTCAATCAGATGAAGATTATGCTGATGCTTATGTTCAATTTTATGACAGCCTTTAGTAACTAACAAATCTTCCAAGTGTTTTTTTATTTTCAATTCACTAAATCTTTTTTTCATTTTACATGAAATCTTACCAAGTTATTTTGCTTTTTTTATTGTCATTGTTCGTCTATTCTTGTTCGGACAATCTCGCTAACATCGGCTCTGGCATTCAACCGTCTTCAGATCAGATAATGATTGGAACTGATACATTTCATGTATCCACTGCAAATGTTCCTATCGATTTTATAGATTCACGTCCTGATTCTTTCTTATTGGGGAATTTTCACGACCCGAAATTCGGTTCTACTCAAGCTGAAATTTTAGCTCAGGTGAATTGTCCTGAAGGATTCAAATTTCCACCATTGTCTCAACCTGACTCTGCAGTAGTTATAATGTACTACAAAACATGGTTTGGTTCCAAATCATCTCCATTAGCTGTAAATTTGTACGAGATGACAAAAAAGACTTTTAACTATACAGATTTATATCAATCAAATCTTAATCCTACGGATTATACAGATTTATCCAAGCCACTTGGTTCGAGAATTTTTTCTGCGAAAGATCCGATTCGAACCCGTACTGATACTACTGCGATAAGGTTTAGATTGTCAAATGACTTTGTTAATCGTTTTTTTGATGATAGTCATTATTCAAGTACTGCTAAATTCCTTAATTTTTTCAAAGGAATATATGCCACTACAAATTATGGGGCATCAGCTTTGTTGAGCATCGAAGAAATAGTAATGATGTATCATTATCATTACACATATAAAACAAAGGATATTAATGGTGGAGATTCAATTGCTACTGTAAAAAGCTATCTGGTTTTTCCGGCAAACAAAGAAGTGCGTCAGGTAAACCTTTTTCAACATAATGACAGAGCATCTATCGCCCAGCAGCCTGATAGTGTAAATTATATCTCTGCACCAGCTAATATTCAAACAAGGGTAAATGTACCTTTAAATAAAATTCAGCAGCATTTAAAAGCAGGAACTGCTGGCAAAGCATTAACCGTCAACAGTGCAACACTAAAAGTAGAAGTTACTGAAACAGAAGCAGACACTGCATCACAACATCCAGTAGTAAAATACTTATTGCTCATTAAAGAATCAGCCAAAAAGCGATTCTTTGATCATGGCGAATTACCGTCTGATACAGTTGCAATAAGAGGCGACTATACCACCAGCTCTACTTTGGTTGGGACTACAACAGTTTACAAGCATTATTATTCATTCAATATAGCTAACCTAATTGTAAATGAGTTGAAAAATGCAACAGCTCAGAATAAAACACCTAATGAAAATCTGGCATTGCTTTTGGTTCCTGTGAAAATAAGTACGTCAACCAGTACAAGCGGTGTCACGTCCTACATTTCTGTAAAAGAAGATTATCTTATGAGTGCAGTAACAATAAGAAGTGGTAAGGAAATTGACCCGAAAAGTGGTAATCAGGTCACTATTCCGATGCATATCAATGTTGTGTATAGTGGATTTTAAAGAAGATATCAAATAAAAAAAGGCAGCAGAAAATTTTTCTGCTGCCTTTTTTTATGAATTCTAACGACTATTTTTGTCTGATAAAAATTTGAATCGGAGTTCCGGTAAACTCATACTTAGCACGAATTTTATTTTCCAAGAACCTGCGATACGGATCTTTTACATATTGTGGTAAGTTGGCAAAAAACAAGAATGTTGGGATTTGCGTATTTGGCAACTGAGTAACATATTTAATTCTAATATATTTACCTTTCAATGCCGGCGGAGGATAATTCTCAATAGCAGGCAGCATATATTCATTTAATTTAGCCGTAGGTACTTTCCGTTGTTTGTTCTCATAGACTTCAACAGCCGTCTCTAAAACCTTCAATATGCGTTGTTTTGTGGTAGCCGAAGTGAAAATAATCGGGAAGTCAACAAAAGGAGCTAATCTCTCACGAATCGTAGCTTCATATTTTTTAATATCATTGGATTCTTTATTTTCAATCAAATCCCATTTATTAACGCAAACAATAAAGCCTTTTCTATTCTTTTGAATAAGTGAAAAGATATTCAAATCCTGACTTTCAATGCCACGGGTAGCATCAATCATCAAAATACAAACATCACAGTTTTCAATAGCACGAATGGAACGAACAACCGAGTAATACTCTAAATCTTCATTCACCTTTGCTTTCTTACGAATACCTGCTGTATCGACGAGATAAAAATCGTGTCCGAACTTATTAAATCGAGTATAAATAGAGTCGCGGGTTGTTCCCGCAATGTCCGTTACAATTGTTCTCTCCTCACCAATAAATGCATTAACAATCGATGATTTACCAGCATTAGGACGACCAACCACAGCAAAACGAGGTAAGTTATCTTCAATATCTTCCGAGAAATCAGGCTTAAAGTGTGTAAGGAGTTTATCCAGAAAATCTCCCGTTCCCAAACCATTAATGGCTGAAATCATATACGGTTCACCTAATCCCAATTTGTAAAACTCAGCAACATTGTATTGCCATTCAAAAGTATCTGCTTTGTTGGAAACCAACATGACAGGTTTTGTATGACCTCGTAAGATCTGAGCCACCTCCAGGTCATAATCAGTAATTCCGTTCTGGATATCAACCAAAAATAAGATTACATCGGCTTCTTCTATTGCCAAAACTACATGCCGTTTAATTTCATCTTCGAATACATCCGATGAATTTATTACCCAGCCACCGGTATCAATAACCGAAAATTCACGACCTTCCCATTCGCACTTGCCATATTGGCGGTCGCGCGTGGTACCGGCTTCATCATTTACTATGGCTCTACGACTTTTAGTCAGCCTGTTAAAAAGGGTCGATTTTCCCACGTTGGGGCGACCTACAATAGCTACAATATTTCCCATTGCTTTATATATCTAATAAGTTAGATATTTACATTCCTTAGATTTGATTCAGTTCGTTTTTTCTCAAAACCGAACAGCGGGTGCAAATATTTTGGGTGCAAAGGTACTGAAATTAATCAATAAGCCAATAAACATATTCGTCTTCAGAGCTATTTGAAAAAGAAATTGACATTTAAACAAATTCAAATACAGTGATTCTGAATATATTAATTGCAGGTCATTTGACTTTCTCAGAAATATCGTTTGAAGCACTTGCAGAATATAAAAAAAGCAGTATCTTTGCAACGCTTTTGGAGAAAGGCATTTTAATCCGAATGTAACATTCGGGCGTTTAGCTCAGCTGG
>Ga0302288_1000450_pt1 | contig 33489 bp, 24 predicted proteins | sample III_Fen_N1_1_FD_194549 | JGI IMG/M metagenome (GOLD analysis project Ga0302288, IMG submission 194549) | Peat permafrost microbial communities from Stordalen Mire near Abisko, Sweden - III_Fen_N1_1 | ecosystem: Environmental > Terrestrial > Soil > Wetlands > Permafrost | place: Sweden: Abisko...
CTTTATAAACAATTAACATTTTATTATCCGAGAACATCATTTCTTTAAAATTTTATAACCATAACCGAAATATCATCTCTTTGAACTTCTTCGCCCAAAGCTAATGAAAAATCTGAAATAAGTTGTTTAATTTGTACATCAGCTGGGTAATTAGCATTAGCTTTTATCGTTTCTAATAAACGAAGTGATCCATATTTTTTATTATATAATACTGGTTGATCTATAATTCCATCTGATGATAAAATAATACAATCACCTGTTGAAACAGTAAACTCAGTTTGCTTATATTCAATATTTTCTTTTTTAGCATATCGTCCACCTGTTGAACTAGAATTCCCCTGAATTGTTTCAAAAGTGTTTAGAGCCGATGATAAATAATACAAAGGTCGTTTAGCTCCAGCAAAAACGATCTTAGTAACTTCGGGTTTCTTTTCTATTTTGCATAAACATACATCCATTCCATCTTCATTTTCTGAAGTATGTTGTTTTAATGCTTTACTCAGTCCTTTATTTAAGTTTTCTAAAATTTGAGCTGGTTCGTGAATGCCTTTTTCTATTACGATTTCATTGAGCAATTGAATTCCTATTAATGACATAAATGCTCCAGGAACTCCATGCCCAGTTGAATCCACAACTGCTATAAATACACATTCACTATTTATTTCATGATACCAATAAAAATCACCTGAAACGATATCTTTAGGTTTATAAAATATGCCAAAATCCAAACTCTTGGCAATTACATTTTTACTAGGTAACGAAGCATTTTGAATTGTTAATGCATAATTTATACTAGCAGTAATATTTTTATTTTGATTCGACAATTTGTCCTTCTGTGCAAGCAATTCTTCCTTTTGCTGTTCAATCTCTACATTTTTATGATTCAAAGTTTTATTATCTCTGATCCTATCAATTAATAAGTAAAATAATACAATTAGAATAATTACATTTACTACAATACCAGATGTAAGGATGTTTTTAACTTTTTGAACTTGTAGGAATCTAGCATCTTTTTCTTTTAACTGTAAATAGTGTAGGGCAAATTTTATTTTATCATCTAAAAGATTTGTTTCTGAATCAAGAATAATGTCTTTCCAATTATTTCGCCAAACTGTTGATCTATGTTTTTCGAAAATTGCAAAAGTAATTTCTTCATATTTTCTGTAATAATTGAGTGCTTTATCTGTTTCACCAACTTTTTCATAATATAAAGCGGTTAAACCATAAGTTCGTTTTATTAAACTTGAATCACCTGTTGAAAACACAGAAGTTAAAACATCATTTAAGTAAATTAACATCCGATCAGCATCATCTTGTTGAAGTGAAACATACGCCAAGTTTAATTGAGTATAGATAGTATTGCATTTTAATTTTTTCTGTTTTACAATTTCTAATGCATTTTTAAAATATGAATATGCTCTACTATCATCAGATACACGTAAATACATAAATCCTAATTTATTGCATGTTTTAGCTGTAGCTTTTTTATTGTCGACTGTTTGATTTAATTGTAAAACTTGAACTAATATTGATGCAGCATTATCGTAATGTTCATTTTTCCATACTTTTCGAGCTTCAGTATTTAAAGAATCAATGGTAAATTCTACATCTTCGATATTAGTAGTTGAAAGTGCTGTTGACTCTATAGCATAAAGAGTACTGCTAATCAAAGAAAAGATAAGTAATATTATGAATGCTTTATATTGTAAATATCTCATATTTAAAACTTAATACCTAGAATAGTAATATCATCAACCTGTTCAAGTTCACCAATCCAATTTATCATATATTCTTTAATATACGTCCTCTGTTCCGAAAGAGTTAAATGTTGAATTGATAAAATGATATTTTTAAAATTCTGTTTGTTTAATTTCTTTTTATTTGTTCCTCCAAATTGATCAACGTATCCATCGGTTAATAAATAAATTGTATCATTTTCTTTCAATGGAATTGTAAAATTGGTAAAAGGAACAGGATTATCATATATACCTACTGGCATACGATCACCCTTATATTCGATAATTTCAACAGATTCATCATCATTTCTTCTAACATGATATAAAATATTGTAAGCACCAGCAAAATCAAGTGATTTGCTTTCTGGATTGTACATACACAAACTAATATCCATACCATCTCTTATTTGGCCTATTTTACCAGTTTGATGGAGTGTTTCAACTAATTTTATTCTTAGTTTATCCAACATTATAGATGGTGTGATATGTTTATCATTTTGATGATGAGTTAATTCATTTAAAAAGGAAATTCCCAACATACTCATCATTGCACCCGAAAATCCATGTCCAGTACAGTCGGCACAAGCAAAATAATATTTACCAAAAAATTCTTTAAACCAATAAAAATCACCACTTAAAATTTCTTTCGGTTTGAAGAAAATAAAGTGATCGTTAAATAATTTCTCAACATTAAATTGAGGTGTTAAAACTGCCTTTTGAATCATACTGGCATATTTTATTCCATCAGTAATTTGAGCATTTTGAAATTCTAATTGATTATTTTTAATAATAATTTCTTGATGAGCAACTGCTAATTTTTCTGATTGGATTTCAAGTACATTATTCTGTATTTCAGTTTTGTTTTTTTGAGTTAATAATGCATCATAGGTGTTTTTAAGCTCGTCTTTGGTTCGTTGCATATCGGTAATTTCTTTTTGAGCCCATTCTACTTGTTCAAAAAATTCTTTTATCATCTTTGCCATTGTCGAAAATTCATTCTTCTTTGATAAAATAGGTTCTAGATTTTTTACATCAACATATTTAAAAGAAAAATATAATGTTTTTAATGGTTTATAAATGGTATACTCAAAAAAGAATAAGCCTACAATAACGACCAATATAAAAATAATAATAGTATAATATTCAATAAAACCCTGAGGTAAAACAGTTGATTTTTTTAATATAGAATTTGATTGAAAATACATTGATGCTATTCTATTTCCCTTATAATCATTAAAAGTTTTGATTATCTGAGATTTTGTTAAATCTGTCCTTTTTATACTTACTGATTCTATAAAAATATTGGCATTTATAATCGTTTTTATTTCATTTATATAAGCCTGATTCCATAATTTACCTATTATAAGATAACCATTTGGCTTACCTTCTTTTTTTGTGTCTTCGGAATTATGAATTGTAGAAGCATGAATTTCAATCACTAAAGTATCATATTTCATAAAAAAATTAAGTGTTCGATTTTGATAAAGCTTTTTATAAAATAAATCGTTAAAAACTATAGTATCATTATTTATTAATCCGGTATTACTACAATATACCGTATTTTTCTGCAAATCAAACACTTGAAATATTGATAATCCCATTTCATTTGTTGCAGTTATATACTCTTCTGGTTTATAATTTTGAGGAAATTTGATGAAATCGACCATCCAAGAAAAACAGGAATAATCAATTAATATTGAATTATAATATGTATTCTCTTTTTGAACAAGCGACTCTAATGAATTTGAAACAATAATATTTTGATTCTTTTCAATTTTGGAAATTTCATTCTTACTCAAGAATGAGAATAAAAATAAACTAATAGAAAACAACAAGAAAATGATCATCATAATTTTAATTATAATAAACCTTATTCCTCTAATGTCATCTTTATTTTTTTCGATTCCCATATTTGTTTTGTGAATTGTAAATATAAAAAGAAAAAAGAAATCCTCAAATTATTATTTCCTAAGCTTTTGTTTACTAATTAATTTAAACATTTCAAGTGTGAATAAATATTTATAACAAAATATACTAAGGTATTGATGTTTTTATATATTTGATACGTGATTGTTTTTCTACAATCGTACTTTTTATGCAAGTGTTACGCACATAAAGTAAAGTAGTTCCAGTTATTATACTTAAAGTTTTAAATGTTTATCTAAAATTAATAGAAATGAAAAAAAGTCTTTTATTTTGTTGTATTTTCATTACTTCACTATCAGTTTTTTCTCAAAAACCATATTCATCGGCAATAGGTACTAGGGTTGAAGCAAATACTACCGATTATCCATGTGTTGGATTAAGTTATAAACATTATACAGATGAAAAAAAGAGTTTTGAGTTTATTGCTCAAACCGACTTGGCTCATGGTATTGATATTTGTGGATTATTTATTTATAATTTAAAACTACCTGATGTTCCGAATGCTTTCCGCTTAGTTCTTGGTGGTGGAGGAGACTTTGGCAGCTGGAGTGGTTATAATGATGATTTTGTAATAGGGGTCGCAACAAAAGTAGGTGCTGAATATACTTTCGATTTTATGCCATTAAATGTTGAAATTGACTGGAAACCTGTATTTAATATTGTAACAGATAAAAAAGAACGATTTTGGCCAATGAAATTAGGAGCTACTATTCGATATACCCTAAAAGGGATAAAAGGATCGTCGAAGAGTTCTAAAAAACGATAGAAATTAATTCATATAAAAAAAAAGGTTGTCTTCGAAATAAATTTGAAGGCAACCTTTTTTATTGCAAAAAATATTTACATTTACGATTATTCAAAATGAAAATATGAGCGAAAAAATCAAAAATATTATCAATATCATTGAAACATATGCTCCAGTTTCGTATCAAGAATCGTACGATAATGCTGGATTAACGATTGGTGATGCAAACGCAACAGTTGAGTCTGTATTAGTTTGTATTGATATAACTGAAGCTATCGTAGATGAAGCAATTGCCAAAGGAGCTGGTTTAATCATTTCACATCATCCACTAATATTTAGTAGTATAAAGAAAATCACGGGTTCAAATTATGTTGAACGATGCATAATTAAAGCGATTCAACATTCAATTGCCATTTATTCTGCACATACTAATCTGGATGCTGTTTTGAATGGTGTAAATGCTAAAATAGCAGAAAAAATTGGATTAATTAACCTACAATGTTTACAACCTTTAGCTGGTGATTTATTAAAATTGGTAACATATGTTCCCGAAACACATGCATCAAATGTACAATCAAAATTATTTGAAGCTGGAGCTGGAAATATTGGAAATTACGAAAGCTGTAGTTTTAATGTAAAAGGTGAGGGTACATTTAAAGGAAATGAAAACTCAAATCCATTTGTAGGTGAAAAAGGCAAACTTCACCACGAAGCTGAAATAATGATTGAAACAATTCTACCCAAACATCTAGAAAATAAAGTTATCGATGCTTTAATCAAGGCTCATCCATATGAAGAAGTTGCTTACGATATTTATCAACTCGAAAATACAAATCCTCAAGTCGGTATTGGTTTAGTTGGTGAATTAGCTGAAGAAGTTTCCGAATCACTATTTTTAGAAAGAATTAAAACGATATTTAATGTAAAATGTTTACGACATACAGCACTATTAAGTAAATCAATAAAACGAATTGCTGTATGTGGAGGGTCGGGAAGTAGCTTCCTTAAACATGCAATTCGTAACAATGCTGATGTATTTATTTCAGGAGATTTTAAATATCATGAGTTTTTTAATGCTGAAAATAAGATAGTTATTGCAGATATTGGACATTATGAGAGTGAATTTTTTACAAAAGAACTTTTTTATGATATTTTAACAAAAAAAAATAGTAATTTTGCCGTTCATTTAACGGATATTAATACTAATCCAATAAAGTATTTATAATATATGGCAATAAAACAAGAAGATATCCAGGCATCGGTTGAAGAAACATTGAAAAACCTTTTTGAACTTCAACTATCCGATTCAAAAGTTGACAAGATTAAAACGCTTCGTGGAGAACTTCCATTAGAAGTTAAAGACCTTGAAGATGAACTTGCTGGATTAGAAACCCGCATGAGCAAAATATCGTCGGAAATAAAATTAAAAGAACACGATATTGCTGCAAAACAACAAGAAATAAAAGAAGCTGAAGCTCAAATTAAAAAATATACTGAGCAACAGGATTTAGTTCGCAACAATCGTGAGTTTGAATCAATTGCAAAAGAAATAGAGTTTCAAAAACTTGAAATCGAACTTTGCAACAAACGTATCAAAGAATTTCAATACGAAATCAAACAAAAACAAAATTTGATTGACGATTGTAAAAGAAAATTCGATGACAGAACAACAGATTTAGACGCTAAAAATGTTGAATTAAATGACATCGTTCAAGAAAATAGAAAAGAAGAAGAAGATTTAATAAAACGTTCGGCTGAACTAGAAACAAAACTTGAAGCAAGACTTCTTTCTGCATACAAGAAAATTCGTTCAAATGCACGCAATGGATTAGCTGTTTGTACAGTTGCTCGTGATGCTTGTGGCGGATGTTTCAATAAAATTCCACCACAACGTCAACTTGATATTAAAACACATAAGAAGATTATTGTATGTGAATATTGTGGTCGTATTTTAGTTGATGCTGAAATGTTAGGTGTTGAAATTCAAATTATTTTACCTCAAGGTGAAAGACCAACGATTAAAGCTCCTACAGTAGCTAGAGATCTTCCAGTTATGGATTTAGAAGATTAATTCATATTTTTACAAAATATAAAAAAAGCTGTTAACAATCGTGTTAACAGCTTTTTTGCTTTTTACTAGTTTTACTGATTGTGAAACAATGGTAATAATTGTACATTTACAATTGTGTAGTAAAAATAAAAAAATGACACCAGAAATTAAAACTAAGCTTGAAAGCCTATTGGCTGATGCTGCTCCTTTACTAAAAGGGAACGATAATGAATTTATTGAAAAAGCATTTATTTTAGCATCTGCTAAAAATGCATTGTTACCTGATAGTGAAAGCAAAATACAATTTGAAAATCGAATTCTAGATATTGCAGATTTAGCAGTTACACAAATAGGATTAGCAGGAAAAGCGTTAGTAAGCATAATGCTATATGAAATAGCTTATACTCATATTTCTCACGATCAAATAGTAAAGGATTTTGGACCTAAAGTTGCTGGAATTGTAAATAGTCTTATTAAAATTAAAAAGATTGATACGACTAAAGTTTCTTTACATTCCGAAAATTTTATTCGTTTAATGTTAACACAAGTTGAAGATGTACGTGCTGTATTGATTCTTCTTGCTATTAAACTTTATGATGTAAAACACATTAAAGATCGTACTGATGGTGAACGAGAATTCTTATGTAAAGAATTGTATTCTTTATATGCACCATTAGCTCACCGATTAGGTTTATATTCTGTAAAAACAGAAATGGAAGAGCATTCAATGAAGCATCTTCATAATGAAACCTATAAAGCGATTGCCGCAAAATTGGCCGAAACAAAAGTTAATAGGGAAACATTTATCAAGGAATTTATCTTAATGATGCAAGATAGCCTCGATACAATGCACATTCCTTACGAGATTAAAGGTCGTCCTAAATCGATACATTCTATTTGGAATAAAATTAAATCGGGACGAGTAGAGTTTGAAAAAATATACGATTTATTTGCTATTCGAATAATTCTTGATAGTAAATTAGAGAATGAAAAAGCTGATTGTTGGCAAGCTTATTCTGTTGTTTCTGATATTTTCCGACCCAATCCAAACAGATTAAGAGATTGGATTTCTGCTCCAAAACCTAGCGGTTATGAATCACTCCATACTACTGTTCTAGGTCCTGGGGGTAAATGGGTTGAAGTACAAATTCGTTCAAAACGAATGGATGAAATTGCTGAAAAAGGTAACGCAGCACATTGGAAATATAAAGGTGGAAAACAATCGGGAAATGAAACTTCATGGTTAGCTCGCATTCGCGAAATATTAGAAAATAGTGATGAGGAAAAACTTGATAGTGCCAGTTCTGCTCGCTTAGAATTATATAGTGACGAAATATTTATTTTTACACCCAATGGCGATTTAAAGAAAATGCCAAATGGTGCAACAATTCTTGATTTTGCTTATGAAGTTCATAGTAGTATTGGAGATACTTGCGTTGGAGGAAAAGTTAATGGAAAAATAGTTCCTATCAGACACGCCATAAACAATGGTGACAAGATAGAAATTATGACTGCAAAAAATCAAATGCCTAGTAGAGATTGGCTTAATTTTGTCATCACTTCAAAGGCTAAAAATAAAATTAAACGTTTTATTGCTGAACAAGAAAACAAAGAAGCCGACGCTGGGAAAGATATGTTGGTTCGAAAACTTAACCAAATAAAAGTTAAGTATGATGATGAAAGCGTTCATAAATTAGTAAAGCATTTTAAACTTAAAACTGTTATCGATTTATACGTTAAAATAGCTCAAAACCAAATTGATACTTCGAGTTTTAAGGCAATTTTTGAAGATGCTGAAAAGGTCGATATGGACAGACGTCCTAATAGAATAGACCTTGATGAATTACAAGGTAAAATTGAGCGAAAATTCAAAAATGAAAAAGAAAGTGATTGTTTAATTATTGACGAAAGTTCCGATAAAATTGATTATAAATTAGCAAAATGCTGCAACCCAATTAAGGGCGATGAAATATTTGGTTTTATATCAGCATTAGGTGGTATTAAAATTCACAGATTGAATTGTCCAAATGCGTTGCAAATGACAGAAAAGTATCCTTATAGACTTGTACAAGCTCGATGGACATATACTGGTGCTAATGCAAAGTTTATTGCAGGAATACGTGTTACAGGTGCAGATGAAGTTGGAATAATAAGTACAATTACACAACTTATTTCACAAGATCAAAAATTACTTTTAAGAAGCATCAATGTAGAATCGAAAGATGGTTTATTTGAAGGTAAAATAGTATTATATATTTTAGATCTTACTCATCTTGATTCATTAATGAATAAAATTCGTGGAGTTAAAGGAGTACATAATGTATCTAGATACGATGCAAGAATGTAATTATCCATTAAATTTTTCAATTCGTTATAAAAACATAGTACTTTTGCAATTCAAAATTGTAAGATAGATATGTATAAAAAGAATTGTAAAATCGTTTTATTCCTTTTCGTTTTAATTTTAATATCATGTAAGCACGAATATATTCATGTTAACATTGAATCAAAAAAAATAACAAGTAATATCGATATTGAGTCAATGTCATTTCAATCTAAAGATACGATTTTCCTTTGTGGAGGTTTAAGAGCTGAAAAAGGTGAAATATTCAAATCAACAGATGGAGGAACAAACTGGACAAAAGTATTTGAAGGGAAAGATAAATTATATTCAATAGATTTTAGTTCTGATTATACAAATGCTTATTCTGTAGGTGATAGTATGCATATTCAAAAATCGTCAGATCGAGGTAATACATGGAATTCAAAAATCGATTTGTCTTATTTAGGTGGAAATTATAGCACTTCGATTCGCCGTATTTATTTCATTAATCAATCTGTTGGTTTTGCAATAGGAAGCCAAAGTCGCGAAAATGGAAATACTATGTACACAAATAATAAAGGTGAAAATTGGTCAAGTATTCATGGTTCTAACGGATTAAACGATTGGTGGGTTTTCAATAAAGATAGTATTATTGCTGTCGGTTATGGAATAATTCTTAAAATTTCAAATTTAGAAGGTAATAAACCGCTTACAACACCACTACCATTAAAAAACGATTACTTTACAGGAGTTTGGTTTATTGATAATAATACTGGATTTGTTTGTGGATTCAACGGTGGAATTTATAAAACGAATAATGGTGGACAATCATGGAAAGAAATATATAAAAACAATTCCGTTCTAAAAAAACGAATTCATTTTAACGATATTTTATTCGAAACGGACTTAGTTGGGTGGGTTAGTGGATACGATGGTGTTTTAATGAAAACAACAGATGGTGGAAACTCATGGAAGCACGTTAAAACCTATACGAATAACAACCTCAAAAACATGTTTTATCAAAACACAAAATTATATATCACATCAGAAAACGGTAGTTATTTTATTATTTCAGAATAATTAAAAACTATACAAATTGACTATTTAACAACAGATGTATATAATCGAGAATATTACATTTGTTATTAAAATAAAACTTCGTTTTCCTATTAAAAAACAATCATGTATACACGAATACAATATTCAAAAAAATCTGTTGGATTAATTAAGCTATTATATTTCTTATTATATGCTTCTGCAGCATCTTGGATGACATATTTTTATGTATTCCTTGAAGGTGAAAGAGCACTAAACGGAACACAAATTGGAATATTAGCAGCAATGCAACAAATTAATAATATCGTTTTCTTACCTCTGTGGGGAATGATATCTGATCGTTATGGTAAAAGACGAATTTATCTATTATTGCTATTTTTTACAACATTTTTACTTCTGGGATTTTTATATCATGGAGGTTTTGTTTTTTATCTTTGCTTTATTGTTTTATTTTCAGCAATAAATAATCCAATTGGTGCTCTCATCGATTCCTTTGCTATAGATAAAGCCAAAGAAACTCATATTGAAAGTTCGTATGGAAAAATGCGACTTTGGGCATCGCTCGGTTGGTCAATTTCAGCATTCGCAACTGGTTATTTAATTAAGTATTCAAACATTAAAGTAATATTTCCATTAGCTTCTGCTATCCTATTGATTACTTGGATAGTTTCATATTTTTATTTAAACAAGAAAAGAGTAACTCAAAGCACTGTTAATCCATCTATATCAGCAATCAAAGAGTTGCTTACCACGAATAAAAACTTGCTATTGTTTTTTATATTTCTATTCTTTTATTATGTTTTAAATGCTCCAACTTTGATGTTTATAAATCTTTACTATAAAGAGATTGGTGCTTCAAATTCGCAAATTGGAATTGCTTTTGCGGTACAATCGATTTTCGAAATTCCATTCCTTTTCTTTGGTGCTTCCCTAATCGAAAAATTTGGTATCAAACGAATAATAATATTCACGTTGTTAGTCGCAGCTCTACGAATGATGCTTTATGGCTTTACGTCAAATCCTTGGATAGCAATTGCTGTTGGATGTAGTCATGGCATAACTTTAGGTTTATTTTTGGTCGCTGCAATTGAATATACGCATCGCATAGTTCCTCAATCTCAAAACTCAACTGGGCAAACTCTTTTCTATACATTTTTGGGATTAGGAACAAGTATTGGTAATTTTCTAAATGGATTAATGAAAGATTATTTATCTCTTAAACATGCAATGAAGATCGATGCTGTTTTGATTATTTTACTTGTAATAGGAGCATTATTTTATAATCATTATACTATTAAAAAAGAAAAACCTCAGAGATTATCTGAGGTTTAATTCCTTGTAGTTACATTTTAATGTAAAGCTCTAGGATTATGAAATATATCTTTAACTTTAAAGAAACTAATCAATTCTTTTAAATTATCTGCTTGATCAGAAAGTTCTTCTGAACTAGTTGCCATTTCTTCGGCAGACGCAGCATTTTGTTGAGTTACTCTGTTTAATTGATTAATTGCATTATTGATTTGATTTGCACCAGCATTTTGTTCCAAACTAGCTGCTGTTATCTCTTGAACTAATTTGGCTGTTTTTTGCACATCAGGAACTATTGATTCTAATAATTGACCTGCTTTATCTGCAACATCAACACTTGATCTAGTAAGTTCATTTATATCATTTGCAGCTAAATGACTTCTTTCTGCAAGTTTACGAACTTCTGCAGCAACAACAGCAAATCCTTTACCATGTTCGCCAGCCCTAGCTGCTTCAACTGCAGCATTTAATGCTAAAATATTTGTTTGGAATGCAATATCACTAATAATTGATATTTTTTCGGCAATCTTTTTCATTACCAATACTGTCATTGCAACATTTTTATTTCCTTCTATTATATCTTGAGCAACTTTTACAGCAATCTTCTCTGTTTCTTGTGAATTCTCAGTATTTTGTTGGATAATTGAAGCCATTTCTTCCATTGAAGATGAAACCTCTTCAGCAGCCGAAGCTTGTTCTGATGCTCCGTCAGAAACTTGTTGAGAGTTTTCGCTCATTTGGAGACTTGCATTTGCAATATCATCACTCGATTGTTGTACTTCTCGAACTATATCACCAACGGCCTTAATCATTTCAGCAAGAGCTTTTATTTGCTCATCTTTATCTGAACGAGGTTTTATGTCAATAGTCATATCACCTTTAGCAAATAATTTAGTTTTTTCTGAAATTTCTTTAGTTGAAGTAACCATTCCAATTAATGCTTGCATCAATTCATCTTTGTTCGAACGCATTTTAAGATTAACATCTAAATCACCAATTGCAATAAGTTTTGTTTTATCTGTTACTTCACGCATTGCATTAACCATCTGAATTAACGCTTTCATTAATTCATCTTTGTCTGAACGTATTTGTAAGTCTACATTTAAATCGCCAATCGCAATACGTTTAGCATTTTCAGATATACTATTTAATGATTCAATTGTTAAATTCAAATTATTTTTAATATCATTAAAATCACCATTATAGGTATCTGTAATTTTTGAAGGAATATCACCTTTAGATATCCGATCAAAATATTCCGCAGAAACATTTAATGGCCCAATAACAGCATCAAGAGTATTATTTATACCTTCTACAATTTCTTTGAAATCACCTTGATGTTTCGAAATATCAGCACGAGCAGAAAGTTTACCATCTACCGCAGCTTTAGCTAACATTCCTGTATCTGCCACAAGTAGATTGACAGCTTCAATACAAGTATTTAAATTTGTTTTAATTTCATTAAAGTCACCATTAAAATCTTGTGTAAGCTTATCAGGAATATCGCCTTTTGCAATTCGTTTAAAATAGTCAGCTGCAACATTTAAAGGATTGATTACTGCGTCAAGAGTATTATTTACACCTTCAACAATTGCTCTAAAATCTCCTTGATGTTTTGATCCATCTGCACGTTTTGCTAAGTTTCCATCTACGGCAGCTTGAGCAAGCTCTTTAGTGTCATCAATCAATAAATTTACCGATGATACCATACCAATGAATGCTCTAATCAATTCATCGTTTTCTGATCGCATTTGTAATTCTACATTAACATTACCCTGCGAAATCATTTTAGCACTTGCAGTAACACTATGAAGTGTATAGATTAATTGATTCAGATTGTTTTTTATTTCATTAAAGTCTCCTTTATAATCTTCAATAATTATTTCAGGGATATCACCTTTTGAAATTCTTGATATATATTCTGAAGAAACATTTAAAGGACGTATCAATGCATCAAGAGTTTGATTTATTCCTACAATGATTTCCCTAAACTCAATATCGATATTTTCAGGATTTCCTCTTATTTCCAATTGACCTTCAATAGCAGCATTTGTTAATTTTGTTGATTCTCCAAGAATTGATTTAATAATCGATTGAACAGTCTCTTTACGTTTTCTTATTAAATCTTTTTCTCTAAAACGAATAAAGAAGATAACTGATACAACTAATAGAATAATCATTAAAGTATAAAACCAAATAGTTTTATAAAAAGGAGGTTTAATAATTATATATAAAGCAACACCTTTTTCATTCCAAATACCTTCTCCATTAGCTGCACGAACTCTAAAGATATATTTTCCACCAGGTAGGTTAGTGTAAGAAGCAAAACGTTGAGATGCATCGGCTTCAATCCAATTCTCATCAAAACCTTCCATTTTATATTGGAATTTGTTTTTTAAAGGCGAAACATAATCAAGTGCTGCAAATTCAAATGAGAATACACTTTGCTTATATGAGAGTTCTAAAGTATCCGTTAAGTATATTGGTTTATCTAAAACTATATCTCCATTAATTTCATCATTTACATTTACTATTTTACTGAAAATTCTAAAACCACTAATTGCAACTTGGGGAATTACAGCATCGCTACTTAATTTGTCTGGATTGAATACAGTTAAACCTTTGGCTCCTCCAAAATATAAAATTCCTTCTTTATTTTTGTAACAAGAACGTTCGTTAAAACTATTTCCTTGAAGACCATTTTCTTCGAAATAGGTAGTTATTTCTTTTGTTTTTGGATTAAATTTACTCAAACCATTTGCAGTACTAACCCAAAGATTTTTACTTCCATCTTCAGTTATAGCTTGAATCATATCATTTGGAAAACCATCTTTTCTTGAGTAAGATATAAATTTTTCGGTTTTTGTATCGAATTTATTTAGACCACCACCACCAGTACCAACCCATATTGTTCCATCAGTAGCTTCATAAATATACATTACTACATTATTACTAATAGATGAAGTATTTCCACGTTCGTTTTCATAATACTTTTTCTCACCCGATCGAGGATCAATTCTCATTAAACCTCTACCATTAGTACCAACCCAAAGCATTCCCGATTTATCTTTCATCATGCACCAACCAACATTTTTCATGAAAGATTGATCAATTGGAATATATGTAAAAGTTCTTGTTTTGAAATTGAACTTATTTAAACCACCTCCCCAGGTAGAAAGCCATATTTCTCCATCAGTTGTAGGAACAATCGATGTAATTGCATTATTACTTATTTGGTTTGGTTTTGAAGTATTATCATATCGAAAATTTTCAGCATTTCCTGTTTTAGGATCGAATAGGAATAATCCATTTCCATCAGTACCAAGCCATAACTTTCCTTCAGGAGCAAATTCTATTGAAAGTAAATTATTGAAATCAAATTGACATGATTTGGGTGCTGTATACGTTGTAACTTTACCTGTATTATCATTAAGAAGATTTAAACTTCCTCCACGAGTTGCAATCCAAATATCAGCTCCATCTTGCTTTACAGCCATTACATTATCGTTAGTAATCGAATTTGAATTTCCTGCTTCGTTCTTTATTAGTCTAAATTTTCGACTTTTTTCATCATATAAATTTATTCCACTTCCTTCAGTTCCAAGCCAAATTAGACCCGATCTATCTTTCATAATACTCAACACCTTGTCACTATTGAGGCTATATTTATCTGTTTTATTATAAGAGTAATTTGTGAATCTTTTAGTCTTTTTATTATAAACACTTAAACCACCTCCGCGAGTAGCACACCACATATTTCCATCGGTATTTTCAAAAACTGACCATACAGTTTCACATGCTAGAGAACTAGGGTCAGCTGGATTATGATGAAATTGTTCAACAATGTGAGTTCTTGGATTAAAGCAATTCATACCTCCTTCATAAGTTCCAATCCAAAAATTACCATCTCTATCAATGCAGATGTTCATCATAATATCATTTGATAGTGTTTGAGGATCACCATTCACATGTTTGTAAACCGTAAAATCGTCTGATTGTTCGTTATAAAGATCTAATCCACCACCATCAACACCAATCCATATTTGATGTTGTGCATCTTCAACAATTGCTCTAATTGAAGCTCCACTCAATGAACGAGGATTTGATGGATTATTTTTATATCGTTTAAATTTGCCTGTTGTTCTGTCTAAAATACAAAGACCACCACCAAAAGTTCCTACCCAAAGTCGACCTTTACTATCTTCAAAAACAGAAAAAACATCATTAAATGAAATAGAGGATTCATCTTTGGGATCGTTCATGTATGTAGTGAATTCTTCTGTTTTTTTATCAAACATACTTAAACCACCACCAGCAGTTCCAACCCATAAATTACCTTTACTATCTTCACATATTGTTTTTACTTGATTACTATATAATGAATGTTTATTAAACGCATCAGGTTTATATACTTTAAATGAATATCCATCATATTTATTCAAACCATCATGTGTAGCAAGCCAAATAAAGCCTTCTTTATCTTGGATTATTTTATTAATACACGATTCAGATATACCATCAGTTATTGTTATATGTTTAAAACGCATATCAACACGTTGTCCAAAAGCAAAAATATTTATAGATAAATACAATGCAATAAATAGTAATTTCTTCATAAGCAATTCATTTTATGTGACTTCGAATTAAATACAATTTCATTTAGAATTCGAAATAATAATCCACAAACAATATCAATTCAGCACACCTATACTATAGTTTATAGTAAAATGTTGCACTTTATTAGCTAAGTTACGAAAAAAAGAAAACTATTTCTGTTTTATAAAACTAAAGAAACATAAATGGAAGTTCACCGTATACGTCGCATTAAAAACCATTAAATTTTAGCTTATGAGATATTTACTACTTTTGCTTACAATTTTTCTATTTAGGCTTAATTGTTACAGTCAAACAGATAGTTTGGTTGAAAACTTTACAGAGTACAATCCTTCGATGTTTAATACGTATTCCGATAAGTTAAAAGCTGTTGTTGAAAACGGAGAATTAACGATTATTTCAACAGGCAAAACGTCATGGGAAGATATGCGATTAAACACAAAACCATTCGACATGAGCAAACATACTTTTATTAGCTTTAAAGTTAAAAGTGATGCAAATGTTACAATACGAATTGATCTTGTTGAACAAAATGGGAGTGAATCAAAAGTTAGTAATGGTGTACCTATTAGTAAAAGTATAAAAGGAGATGGAAATTGGGTATATATGTATTTAGATTATACAGGACATTTTGATCAAGCATGGCCAAGTCCTGCAACTTTGAATATAGCAAAACTTAATGGATTAGCAATAATTTTAAATCCTGGAGCTGGATTTACAGGCAAAGTAACATTCGACAGTATTGCAATTGGAAAGGCAGCAATGCCACCTAGAAAACGTTTAGATAGATATATAAACCTTAATCAAGTAGGACTATATCCTGAATCTGAAAAAATAGCAATTATAAATGGTTCAAATGCTAAAACTTTTTCAATTTTTAGAGTTAAAGATAATAAAGAGGTTTTTAGCGATACATTATCGAAACCTCAATATTGGATTTATGCTGATGAAAAAGTTCGTAGAGCAAATTTTACTAATTTTAAAGATACTGGAATATATAAATTGTACGTAGAAGGATTAGGCTATTCATTCCCCTTTAGAATTGCAAAAAATGTTTTTAGTAATCTTGCTGAAGCAGCAATAAAGGCATTTTACTATCAACGTTGTGATGCAGAATTAACTCCAGAATATGCAGGAATTTGGGCTCGACATAAAGGAGATCCAGATACTGGTGTATTTATCCATTCATCTGCAGCTTCTTTAAAAATGCCCGAAGGTAAAACTATAAATTCGCTTCGTGGTTGGTATGATGCTGGAGATTACAATAAATACATCGTAAACTCTGGTATAACTTGTTACACACTATTAAGCATTTTCGAAAATTTCCCAACGTATTCAAACAATCTAAAAATATCTATACCTGAAACTAAAAACAATGTTCCAGATTTACTTGATGAAATACTTTGGAATATTCGCTGGATGCTTACTATGCAAGACAAAAATGATGGTGGTGTTTATCATAAATTAACTCATGCAAATTTTACTGGTATGGTATTGCCCGATAAAGTACATGAGAAACGTTATGTTGTTCAAAAATCTACATCGGCAACCCTCGATTTTTGTGCTGTTATGGCTCAAGCGGCAAGAGTATTAAAGCCATTTAACAAACAACTTCCAGGATTGTCAGATTCGTGTATGATGGCATCTGTTAAGGCATGGAGTTGGGCAAAACTAAATCCTAAAGCATACTTTGATCAAAATGAAAATAATAAAATCTTTAAACCTGAAATTACAACTGGTGCCTATGGTGATGGTTATTTAGTTGATGAATTTATGTGGGCTGCTACAGAATTATTTATATCAACAGGTAATGATTTAATGATTCCTGATATCTTAAATTACAAAGCATCTTATATAGTTCCTGATTGGGCAAATGTTCAATCTTTAGCACTAATGTCGATAGTTAGATATCGAAAATATTTAGGTAATAAACTCGACACAACAAAATATAAAAATGCCTTACTTCAATTAACAAATGTAATGGTAAACTATTCACAAACAAGTGCTTTTAGAACATCGATGGGTCAAGATCCACATGATTATTCATGGGGAAGTAACGCAATGGCTTCAAATCAATCAATACTTCTATTAAATTCTTATGCCTTAACCAAGGATAAAAAATATTACACAGCAGCATATTCAAATCTTGATTATTTATTAGGTCGTAATGCGTTGAATTACTGCTTTGTTACTGGTCAAGGAAGTAAATCACCAGTATTTCCTCATCATCGATTAAGCGAAGGCGATAATAATGTAAAACCTGTTCCTGGCTTATTAGTTGGTGGACCACAACCCAATAGAGAAGATGGTTGTTCATATCCTTGGGAAGCTCCAGCAAAAAATTATACCGACGAAGTTTGTAGTTATAGCACCAATGAAATTGCAATCAACTGGAATGCTCCATTAGCAAATATAATTTGTTCATTTGAAGCTTATGATAAAAACTTAGGAAATGATCTTGTAGCTAATCCTCGAACAAAACTTATGTTTCCTGATTTAACAAATCTTCCTAAAACAGATACAGCAAAGGCATCGGAATACAATCCAATCTTAGTATTTCCAAATTTAAAAACAAACAATCTTCGTTGTATGTTTGCTGTTACAGAACCTTCAAATATTGAGATTAAAGATGCTACAGGACATATTTTAGCATCTGATTTAATTACATCAACTGGAACTGTTTTAAGAAATTATCCCATTAATTTTGAAACAGGTACTTACATAATTTCAATTAGAAACAAAGCAATTAATAAGTCAAAAACAATTATGATAAATAAATAGTTGAAGTTTTGAAATTGATTAAAGCTGATCGCAAATGGTCTGCTTATAAAATTACCTTGAAAGAAATACGTTTATATATAATAATTAAATAAACGCATAATGAATTTAATACCGAATGCATTTGTATTCGGTATTTTTTTTATATTTGACGGACAAGAAAGTGGTATGTTATTTGTTATACCGAATCCATAGATAAATAAATGGAAAAATTAATAAACGAAAATGTTTTGATTATGATGAAACGTATTTTAGGAATAGCTTTAGTGTTTGCAGGTGTAAATGCTTTTGCGCAAAATGGTAGAGATTTAAAAGCTACAGAAACCGATGCCTTAGTTAAGGTTACAGTTGTTAATATGAAAAATAAACCATCGGCTGGCGACATTATAACATTAACTAGTAAAGAAACACAAACCGATTATACTGGAGTAACTGGAGATAGCGGTTATTTTAAAATAGTGGTTCCCAATGGCGAAAAATACATTGTAAACTTTCGTTCATTTGCTGGCGAGCAAAAATATAAAGAATTGGAAATTCCAAAACTCGATGGTCAAGTTGAAATGAATTTAATGATTAAATACGATTTACCAGAGGTTGTGGTGCTTGAAAATGTAAATTTTGAAACATCTAAAGCTACAATAAAACCAGCATCACTTCCAATGTTAAATAAGGTTGCAGAGCTTTTGAAAAACAAAAAGAATATGGTAATTGAAGTTTCAGGACATACCGATGATGTTGGAGAAACATTAACAAATCAAAAACTTTCGGAAGGTAGAGCAAATGCTGTAAAAACATATTTACAATCGAAAGGTGTTAAACCAGAGCAAGTAACTGCGGTAGGTTTTGGAAAAACAAAACCAGTTGCTGAAAATACAACTCCCGAAGGAAGAGCTAAAAACAGAAGAATTGAAATCAAGATTTTGAAACAGTAATTTAGTAAAAAATAGTAATTGAAACCCTTTATTGATTAAGAATCTTTAAAGGGTTTCCTTTTTTGTAGTAATTTTGATTTTTGAATAGAAAAAAATATTTTCAATTAACTCATTAGCAAATTAACTAATTATCACATTAATCCATGCCACAAGACGTTTTAGAATATTTATATAACACGTTTCCATTTTACGAACGACAAGGGAAAAGCGGTTACAAACCTGGAATGTCCAATTCATTTGCATTAGATGAACATTTTGGACATCCTCATAAAGCGTATAAAACAATTCATGTTGCAGGAACGAATGGCAAAGGTAGTACAAGCCATATGTTAGCCTCAATATTGCAAGAACAAGGCTATAAGGTAGGTTTATATACATCGCCACATTTAGTCGATTTTAATGAACGAATACGTGTAAATGGTAAGCCAATTGAAACCTCATTTATAGAATCGTTTGTTGAAACCCATAAAGAATATGTAGAATCATTATTGCCATCGTTTTTTGAGGTTACAACGGCATTGGTATTGTTCTATTTTGAATCGCAAAAGGTAGACGTTGCAGTAATTGAAGTAGGGCTTGGTGGTCGATTGGATTGTACCAACGTAATTTCACCAGTATTATCGATTATAACGAATATTAGTTTCGATCATAAAGATTTGTTAGGCGATACATTAGCTAAAATTGCAAATGAAAAGGCAGGGATTATAAAGGCAAATGTACCAGTCGTAATAGGAGAGACAGACCCAGCAACAGAGCCTGTATTTCGTTCTATAGCATCAGAACAGATATCGCCAATAGTTTTTGCCGATCAAACACAACAAGCTGTAAAAGTTGAAAGCAAAGCATTTCAGCAATTTACCGTTGGGAACGATGGTTTAGCTGGTACATATCAATTGGGATTACTTGGAGCATATCAAGAAAAAAATATAAAAACAGTTTTTGCATCGCTCGAATTTTTACGTAAGACTTTTCAAATTGAAATTATATCAATAGAAAATGGTTTGCGAAACGTAATTGATAATACCGGTTTGCAAGGTCGATGGCAAAAACTAGCATCCAATCCCGATGTGTTTTGTGATATTGGACACAATGAAGCAGGAATAGCTTCTGTAATGACGCAAATAAAATCATTGGAATATAATGCGGTTCATATTGTATTGGGAATGGTAAACGATAAAGATATTGCAAGTATCATTCATTTATTTCCTAAAAATGCGTATTATTATCTCACACAACCATCAATTGAGCGAGCAATGCCCGTTGCTAAGCTAGCAAAATACTTCGAAAATAGGGGTTTAAAGCACTGTATTTGCGAAAATGTAGATACTGCGATAAAAAAAGTTAAAAAAAATGCTGAATGTAACGATTTGATTTTCATCGGAGGTAGTAATTTTGTTGTTGCTGATGCCTTAAAAAGTGCGATTTTTTTTGGTCAAGGTATTGCGTAATTAAAAAACTTGCCATACATTTGCATCGCATTTGAGAAACACATCAAGTGTTATAAAAAGGGAGTTTAGCTCAGTTGGTTCAGAGCATCTGCCTTACAAGCAGAGGGTCGGGGGTTCGAGCCCCTCAACTCCCACCAACAAAAGAAAGGCTTACAGAGATGTAGGCCTTTCTTTTTTTAAAAATGGTTTAAACATTTTGAGGAAATTGTTTAGGATCAAGATGAATTATTGGGGATTTGATATTTTAAGCATAAATTTTAGCCAGTCTATATAGGAAGAAATTAATATCACGCACACCTCTAAACGAAGAACGAAAAGCTTTAATTTTCGCATTGAAAGATTCCGCTGCAGCATTTGTACTTCGATTGTCAAAAAAGTTGAGTATGCTTAAATAATTAGCTTGTATTGAACGGGCAACAGTTCCAAATGATTCTATTTTCGATAGTTCTATTTTATCATACCATTGAGCCAGACGAGTAAATGCAATCCCTTTGTCTTTTGTGTTTTCAAAGATATAATTAAGTCTCATAGCTAATTCATAAGCAGTTTTAAGTAATGGATATCTTTCAAACAATAATTCAGCACGTATTTTCTGGGTTGGTGTCCATTTTGACTCCGGTTTGAAAAGCACGTATCGACTTCTTGCCAATAGTTGTTTTATGGTATCATCATTACTAAGAACCTCTGGTTCATATTTTTCATTATTATCTTTAGCTGAATTTATTTTCTCATTTTCTTTATCTATAGCATCCCAACGATATTTTATTCTCAGTTCTTGTACTGCATCGAAAGCAAGTTGTTGAACATGAAATCTATCGGTAACTTGTTTCGCATTAGGGAAGGCAGACCTAATAATTTTAGCCATATTTGCTGCCATATCTAACGTTACTTCTTTTACTTGCTTACGCTTATGTTTAGGGATTTTATTCAAGACCTCAATTACAGTCTGAGCTTGCGTTCCTTTAACCATTGCTACGATAGTTCCTTTTCTACCATGAGCTGATTTATTGGTAACGATTGTATAAAGTTCACCTTGAGAAAGCGATGTTTCATCTATAGTTAAAAAAGCTCCAATATTCTCTGGAAAGACAATCCAATCTTCTGCATGAGATTGCTGTTCCCATTGGAGATAATCACTCAGATGTTCTTTGTATTGTTGTTGTAATTGTTTGCCATCAACACCAAAGTATCGACCTAGACTATTGCAACTTACAGGTTGTTCATCGAGAAATTTCTTTTAAAAAAGACGCGAATTCCGAGGTTATTCGTGTTCCTGTATGTACTAGATTCCAGTCTCTCAAGACGATATCATTAGTTCTTGTATTGAGCCATCTTCGTCGTTTAATATAAAGAAGAACTTTTTTACCTCGTAATGGAAAGTCTTGAATACAAATCTCTGGTAGAAACCCTTTTGACAATAGTTTATTCTTACTATATTCTATTGGTGGTTCATTTAACTCTTCAATATAAATCCAGATCTCATGATTTACACTACTCACTTTGGTTATTTCAAAGTAGTTTAACAAACCTTCAGGTAGTAATAACTTTACTAATTCTGTTTGTGTTTCAAGTTACATTGTATTCATTCTATTTGAATACAAAGTTATTATTTTATCATGTTACTCCCCAATAATTCGTCTTGATCCCTATTACGCATAAATTTTAGCCAGTCTATATAGGAAGAAATTAATATCACGCACCCCCCTGAAAGAAGAACGAAAAGCTTTGATTTTTGCATTGAAAGACTCCGCTGCAGCATTTGTACTTCGATTGTCAAAGAAGTTAAGTATGCTTAAATAATTAGCTTGTATTGACCGTGCAACAGTTCCAAAGGATTCTATTTTTGATACTTCTATTTTATCATACCATTGAGCAAGATGTGTAAATGTAATCCCTTTATCTTTTGTATTTTCAAAGATATAGTTAAGTCTCATAGCTAATTCATAAGCTGTTTTAAGTAATGGATATCGTTCAAACAATAATTCAGCACGTATTTTCTGGGTTGGCGTCCATTTTGATTCTGGTTTGAAAAGCACGTATCGACTTCTTGCCAATAGTTGTTTTAAAGTATCATCATTACTAAGAATCTCAGGCTCATATTTAGCTGTATCTTTATTTATGTTTTCAGTTTGATTAATATGTCTATTTATACTGAATCTCCATCTTAAAAAACATTTTCAAAAATATTTTAAAAATATCTGTATCTTTTTTCACTTTTCGCATTATGGGTATAAATAGTAAAAACAAACGACATGAAAACTGAAGCTATTCCATTTGAATCCTTGGAAAAGGAAATGGAGAAAATCAATGAAGCTAAGAAAAATCCTGAGAGTTTTGAATATTTATACGAAACGTACTACGAATGTATATTCCGTTTTATTTACAAACGAATAGACGATGAGAATCTTGTTGAAGATATGACTTCGCAAGTTTTCTTTAATGCTATGACTAAGCTCAATAAATACACATTTAAAGGAGTTCCATTTTCTGCCTGGTTATACAAAATTGCATTGAATGAATTGAATATGTATTTCAGAAAGAAAAGTTCAATAAGAATAATCGATATAGATGCAATAAATACTCCTGTATTGTTTGAAGATGTTAACGAAACAAACAATGAAGAGAATATCGAAAAATTGATGATTGCTATGCTTAATCTGCGAAAACCAGATGCTGATATATTGGAATTGAGATATTTTGAACAATTAAGTTTTAAAGAAATTGCCGAAATATATTCAATTACTGAGAATAATGCTAAGGTAAAAGTTTACCGAGCTATTGAAACATTAAAACATGAATTTCAACTAAAATAATAGGAGGACCATAGCCATGAAACCAATATTTAAAAGAAATAGAATCCGATTAAGTTCGGAAGAAATAAACTCAAAACAAGATTTTATTAAACTACTAAATCGCTATAAAAGTTGGCAATTTATAAGAAAAACCATGCAATACTCTGCAGGTGGATTTATAATTTTAGCTTTAGTTGCTCTGTTATTAAACAATAAAGAAAAAACTAAAGTTAAGTTAATAAAATCAGATTTTACAACTCATCCATCAACAAGTGCGATTTCTAGACCATTGAAAGGTATAGATGTTCCATTTACTAATTATATTATCAATTCACAAGACAAATCAACCTTATATTTTCAATCAGGTTCAAGAATTGAAATACCTAAAAATGCCTTTGTTGATAGTTTAGGAAAAGTCGTTAAAGGTGAAGTTGAAATTAAATATCGTGAATTTAGAGATGTCGCTGATATTATTGCATCGGGCATACCAATGGAGTATGATACTTTGAATCAAAGCTATTTCTTTCAATCAGCTGGAATGATACAACTCGAAGCTGTTAAGGATAACTCTAAATTAAAGCTCAAAAAGGGTTCAAAGATTAATATTAATTATGTTTCAAACTATTCTGATACTGATTATAATCAATACATGCTTGATACAATTTCAGGTAAGTGGACTTGTATAGGAAAAGACAAAACAATAGCATTTGAAAATAATAAAAAGAAAAAGAATAAAACTATAATTGAAGCTGAAATACAAGAGCAACCTGTAATTACAGAACCTATTAAGCCAAGGGTAGCTGGAAATAAGCAAAGTTTTAGAATAGTAGTTGACTCAACAGAATTTCCCGAAATGTTCTCATTTAATAGTATGCTATTTGAAAATGATGAATCGTATCGTCAATATGACCATAGAGATGATAACGTTATATGGGACGATGCTTCAATAAAAAAATCGGATTTAAAGGGAATGTATTTTGTGAAATTCTCAAAAGGTGTAAGAAAAACTGAATACCGTGCATATCCAGTTTTCAAAGGTGAAGACTACAAAAAAGCTATAAAACAGTATAACAAATTGTTTGAGGTTTATTCAAAGAAAATAGCTGAAATCGAAAAAAATAGAGAACAAGAAAGAATACGTTTCGAAAAAATTAAAAGAGAGGAGTACCTCGATAAACAAACAGAAACGAATATGACTGCTGCAAAATATTCAGCTCAGATGGATAATGTATATAACTTAACTTATAGAGCATTTCAAGTTGAAACTTTAGGGATTTGTAATATTGATAAAGTTCTACTTGAAAGAGACCAAATTACAAATAACATAAAAATTGAATTTCCCGATACTATAACGCCCAATGTCGTTTATTTCTTGATGAAAGGTAGAAATATGGTTGTTTCTGTTTATCCTCAAAATGGACTTTATATTAGTAGTAAACTAAAATATGTAGACCAAATGATAATTGGAATCACAACCGATAATAAGCTATTTGAAATAACAGATAAGATGATTGATTCTGCTAGTAAAATAGGTGAAATAAAACATATTAAACCAATTATTCTAAATCAGGAAATAGTATCAATAGATCAAATTAAGGACTTAATTAATGGAACAAAGTTATATAAAGGTAGTCCATCAAGTTTAAAAGCCAATATTAAACCTAGTATGTTTGAACGAGATATTGTTGTTCAGGTGTATGATCAGAAGAATTATGTATTAAACATAAAAGACTCGAAAGGTAAAATAGTTCATTCTTCTACTTTCAGTGAAAAGGTATTTGATTATGATTTACGATTTTTAAAGTCTGGAAATTATACTCTTCAAATCTCATCGGTAGAAGATAAAAAAACAGCTGTATTTAAAGTAACAAAGTTAAGTTCTATTTAATACCTCAAGGTTATGAAAAAGTATAAAGTAATATTATATGTACTTGTGCATTTCCTTTTATTTATGGAAAATGTACAAGCACAAAATGGATGTTTTTCTACACTTCATTTTGAATTGAAAAATGTGCTTCATAAACCAATCGTTACTGATGCAGTATTTTATGATGCTAAAACAAAAGAAAAAGTTGTTATAAAATGCGATGAATTAGGCAAAGGAACTGTTAAGTTACAATGCGATCATACCTATAGTCTTTGGATTCCAATTGCCGATAATAAATACGACTTTGAAATTCCAAACTATAATAATTATGAATTTGCTCAAATCTTTGAATTTGATAATTCTAGAAAAAACGAACCTCATGCTAATCCAATTGAAGCGTACATTACTTTTAAAATCAGAAGTGCTTTGAAAGGTCCAGTTTCAACCACATTTAAAGTAAGATCTGAAGATAAAACATTCTCACAAACACTTACTTCAACCTCAGATGGAAATGTGTCGGTACTATTACCAATTGATAAAAAATATCTAATTGATTTTGATGGAGCAACGTCGTATTCATCGGTAACAGTTCCAAATCAAGCATTTTATATGTTGGATAAAACAATTCAATACGAACCACAATCAAAACATCCAACAGAAACCATTGCTTTGATAAATCTTTATTATGTTGATTTTTCGAACAAAAGAGTTCCAAACGAAACGTTTATTATTAAAGATAGCAAAACACAGAAAGAATATTCTGCTGTTACCGATACATCGGGTAGAGCACAAATACTTGTTCCAATTGGAGCTACATATATTTTGGGTATTCCTACAAATCCAAATTTTGCTATAAGAGATATTCCAGCAATACCGAAAAAATATACAATTGAATTAGAGTATAAAGATATCACAACAGTAGAACGCGAACGTCGAAAAAAAGAAATGATTGCTATTGCTGAAAAGGCTGAAACTGATTGGAAAATCAAGCAAATTGAAATTCAAAAGCAACTTGATAAAGAGAATAAAGAATGGGAGCAAACCATAGCCGATAACAAGCGAAAAGCAAAAGAAATACAAGATGAATGGATTCGTCAAGAAGCTAAACAAAAAAGAACTCAAGATTCGATTGAACGTGCCATATTTATTTCGGATAGCACAATTGCAAGTCAACGAAAATTAGAGAAAAAAAGAATCATAGCTCAATCAGATAGTATTAGTCGAGCTAATTTGAAAGTACAATTGGCTAATTACAAGAAAAAACGAATGCAAGATAGTTTGCGATTTGTCGAAGCAAATAAACCAAAATCGAAAGAAGAATTACGGCGAGATAGTATTCAAAGTCGTGAACAATTTATAGTAGCAACGGCTCGTAACGAAATCGAAAAAGACCGTTGGGGTAATGATATTACGGTATTTCGAGTAATGAAAAAATCGAAAGCAAAAAAACGATTGATTATAGTCGATTTTACTGGAAGTATGACTCCTCATGCTAAAATCTTAAAAAATTGGTTTGTATTGAATTATACGGCAACAGATTTTAATACAATAGTATTTTTCAACGATGGAGATAATAAAGAAACCAGAGATAAAGTAATTGGCAAAACAGGAGGTATTTATAGTTGTGATTCTTGTGATATAAATAATGTAGAGAATATAATGTCTTTATCGTATCGGTATAATGGTGGTGATATTCCTGAAAACGATTTAGAGGCAATTATTACAGCGTTAAAACGCTATCCTAGAAAATACGACGAAGTAGTTTTAGTTGCCGATAATAATAGTCCTGTAAGAGATATTTCTCTTTTGGACAAAGTTACTTTACCAATAAAAGTTATTATTTGTGGAGTACAAGACAAAATAAACGAAGATTTATTAAAAATTGCTGATAAAACGAAAGGTTCAATTTACACAATCGATCAAGAGGTTGAAAACTTAAGTTCAAAGGTTATTAATAATAAAATAACCATTGGAAAATATACCTACACAAAGGTTGGTGAAAACTTTGTAAGAATGGATTAATTACTAATTTAAAACATAAAGCATATGAAAACGACAAGATTAATAATGATGATTTTAGTTCTATTTGTAATAGGATGTAAACCAAAATCTACTGATTCAAAAAAAGTCTTTGATTCTAACAAATGGGAGCAAGGAAAAACGGTTAGTTTAAAATTAAAAACGGATAAAGCTGTTCAACATCAAAAACTAATAATTCATATTAGTCATGTTGATGGTATTCAATTTCCTGTTCTACCAATTCAAATTGCTAAGAAATCGCCAGATGGAAAAATTGAAAAAATGGCAATTAATCTAGAATTTGTTGATAAATCAGGTGAACGATTGTCAGATTGTTCGGGCGATTATTGTGATTATAAATCGGTTATCGATTCTAATTTTACAATGACTCCTAATGAAGAATATCAATTCGATATTACAAATGACGTTAAGCTACCTTATATTCCTGGAATAATGCAAATGGAATTGATTATCGAATAACAACTCATTTTACATAGTCTCATTAAAGAGACAATTGTCTTCTAATTCCTGTTACTAGTTACGAAAATAATTTATTGTTAAACATTTAAAAACTAAGACGATGAAACGGATTACGATTATAATATCATTGTGTTTGATTGAAGCTATGTCTTACTCTTAAACTATAGTAAATCTAAGAAAACTTGGTGAAGATTCCTTTATTGCAAAAAAATATAACGAAGCTATAGATGTTTTCATAAAAGCTATTCAATTGGATTCAACTAAAAGTTATTACTTTTTGTCGAAGACAAGCATATTTCCCCATATAAATTACCAAAATGCTTAGGACGATTTTAATAATTCTGTTTTATTAGATTCTCAAAATCCTCAGTTATATTATATGAGAGGTCAATCATATGTAAATGTCGGCAATTTATCTAAATCATTAGATGATTACAATAATGCTATTACACTAAATCCAAGTTATATCGAACCATATTTATCTCATGATTTGGTCGATTATGTAAATGATATTTCTGCATTTTAATGTTCAATTAACTCAATAAAAACGCCGTTTGGGTCTTGAATCAGTACGTATTGCTTATCACCAGTATTTGTGGGTGTTTGTCCTAAAAGTTTTATATTATTAGATTTTATTCTTTTTAAAAATGGAGTAATTGAATTTACGTAAATAGTCAAATATTGAACTCCAATATCGTCTTGAATGTATTTTGATTTTTTATGTTTTGGTTGTTTCGCAAAACTCATGATTTTTAATTCAGTAGCTTGAGGAACATTATCTAATTTTAAAACTGACACATGAAATGGAATTCCTCCAGATAGTCCGAATCTTATACTTGTTGGATTGTCAATGTCAAATTCACGAACATTAGTCATACCAATAACATTTGTATAAAAGTCTAAAGTCAATTTTAAATCACTAGCAACGATTGCAACTTTTATAATATCACTTTCAAATTCACTTGGCTTATCTTGACTAAAAACAGGAATAATCCACGAAAGACTTATCAAAAGTACGATTGATATCACTTTTAAAAAGTTGTTAGTTATCAGTCTATTATTCATTTGTATAGTTTTATAATTGTATGTGGCATATTAACTGAGTATTATTTATTTAATCCAATTCTAAATCCCATATTTTCACCATATCCGTTGGTTTCACCCAAACCTCTCCGCGAAATAGCAATCCAATAAATTGGACAACAGTAACCGACATTTCTACATACACGCTTTTTGCCTTTTAATGGTCCGTCTGGATTATCTTGAGAGCTTATATTATAATAGTTATCATCGAACCAATCCCAACACCATTCATACACATTACCACAAATATCATAAATACCTATTTCATTTGGAGCAAAACTTCCGACAGGTGATGTATAAACAAATCCATCTTCATATCCTTTCCACACATGTAAATCTTTGTCCAATACACTTTGACAGGTTTCATCTTTTATATTTGCAGCCTTTTTGCCATTTATAAATGGCAAACTATCGTTTCCCCATGAAAATTGATATTCCTTTCCACCGCTTCTAGCCATATATTCCCATTCTGCTTCAGTTAATAGTCTATATCCTTTAGCTGATTTATCCCAAACGACAGAATCACCAATGATTTTATAACATGGAGTCAATTTATCCTTCTTGCTTTTCCAGTTACAAAAAGCAACAGCATCATTCCAACTTACAAAAGTAACAGGTTGGTTATCTTTAGGAACGTATCCAACATTTCGCCAATTCGCTGTTGAATCGAAATAATACTTTTGTTTTCTATTTTCTACCAACCAAATCATTCCACCTTTTTTCTTTTCGCAATCTGTAATATATCTAGTTTCAGAGATGAAATCTTTGAAATCGCCAACTGTAACTTGAAACTTACTGACAAAAAATGAATTTATGGTAACTTCATGAACTGGACGTTCATTATCTTTTCCTTTACCTGTCATATCACCCATTTTATATGATGCACCCTTAACGAAAATCATATTATTATTTTGAGCAACTATTGGTATAGAAATCACTAACAAAATTAATAGAATGTTGATTTGTTTTTTCATTTTATGGATCTTTAAGTTGTGGGTTAATTATTGGTTTCTAACGTATTGAGTACAGTTTGTATTCAATTGCATCCTTTCTTAAATTCAGTCCAGTATATATTTGGTATAACTTTATACTTTTTATTCAAGTCTGTCTCTTTTGTTTTAAAATTTGATTGTTTGGTCTCAAAGCAATTCCTTTCAAAAAACAGTATCATTTTTTTTGATAATTAACTGAAATAATGGTTCTTCAGATATATTTTCGACTTTATTTTTTCATCAGTTTAGTTAAAGTTTCTAATAGTTTATCAATATCGTTATCGTTAATGTGCAAATGAGGGGCAAATCGTATTGAGTTTCCTCTTTGGCTAATATATATATTTTCAGCCTTTAATTCACTTACTAAATTATCTTTATAATGAGGTGGAATCAATGCTCCAAACATGTGAGGACAACGGAGTGAATCGTTTGGTAATAGAAACCCTAATTCTTCAAGATGAGAATCTATCCGCTTATTAATTAATGAAAGAGTTTCTGCAATTTGAGGAATACCCCAATCTTTTATTTGCTCAAATGCAGCAATTGCTCCAGGTAAAATATTCGATGTACATTTTTCTCCAACATCGAATCTGCGAGAACCAGCCATGTAATTATCGGAATACTTTACAAGTGCTGTAAAATCTTCAGCATTATCACGAGCTAACCACGTTTCTTCTAAAGGGCGAGCATTTCGCCATTGTTCTGAAACGTAAAGCAAACTAAAACCATATGGACATAAAAGCCATTTGTAACCTGCAGAAACAAGAAAGTCGGGTTGAATTTCTTCAATTGAAAATGGCATAGCTCCAAGAGTTTGAGTTGCATCGATAACGAAAACACAATCATATTCTCTACAAACTTTTCCAACTGCGACCAAATCAACAAATGAACCATTTGTCCAGTGACAAGATGAAATTGCAACAACTTTTGTATTGATATTGATTTTATCAATAATTGCTTGTGTCCAATTGCCATCTGTTGGATAAGAAACTATTGAAATAATTGCTCCTGTTTCATTTGCGACTCTTTTCCAAGGCAAAACATTGCTTGGAAACTCTTCTTCCATTATTAGAATTTTCTCGCCTTTTTTAATAAACGGCTCAATCGCTCTTGCTGCTGTACTCAAACCATAACTTGCCGCAGGTATTATAGCAAATCCGATTGAGTCACCACCAAACAAATCGGCTGATAATTGTCGGATAATTTCTGCGTTTTCAAAAAAGCTTTTCGGAGTTCTTTCCCAAGGATGACTTTTCTCCGTTACACCTGCTAGTAATCGAGCTTTCGATTCATTTAATTGCGGTGAATTATATGCACAATTAAAATATGCAATGTCATTGGGAATATCAAATAAGTGTCTTTGTGATTGAATTAACTTCATTTTTTTATTTTCGTTGTCAAGCTTGTAATAGCTTTCGTTTTTGTTTTTATGATGCACCTATAAAGTCGTTGTAATCTATAAATTAATTAATCTTAGGGCATGTTCTATGGCAATTTTATTTTATGCTTTCGATATAATTATCAAATTTAACAATTTCTATCTTACTCTTAGTTGGTGTCATTTCATCCCAAATCCAATTGTAATAGTCAATCACCTGTTTAGCAGAAATGTTTTTTCTATCAGCAGTTGTATGTCCATCTGAAATAACTATAATTTTAAAGTCATTTGTTAAAGCAGATTTTACCGTAGAATCAACACAAAAATCGGTAGCACATCCAGTAATAATAATTTTTTCTATTCCTAGACGAATCAAATCGTTTTTAAGTGTTGTATTATAAAATGAATCATTTGCAGTCTTTGAAATGAATAAGTCGTTTTCATCAATTTCTAATGATGATAAGATCGCCCATTCTTCAGTGCTTGGAATACAAAATCCTTCTTTTGAACCATCATGTTGAATGAAAATTACGATGTCTCCATTTTTCCTAAATTTATCAGAGAGTATGTTTATTCGTTTAATTACGTTTTCTGAATCGAATCTTGGTGTTTTGGGTGTAAAAGAAACGTTCTGCATATCAATTATCAACAATGCTTTCATCTTATCATTTTTGGTTTTTAGACTGCACATTGCGCGTCAATGTGTTAGGTCCTTGAATTCTTTTTACATTCAACATAAAACATTGGTATTGTCAGTTTTAATTCTCCATTTTGCTTAGAATAATCATTTAAATTTTGCTCAAATCTATCAAAGAAAATTGTCTTATCAACTTGGTCAAACATATTTCTCCACGAATCAATGAACCCAACTATCGTGAAAGAATGGTTTAAAAATGCAGAACCATTTAAAAATCTCATCGAGTAATCCGATTTTAGGGTTTTCGTAATAGTAAAACCCGATTTTTCTAATAATTCGATAGTTGATTCTTCTGTTCCTCGTTGATTTATATGGTCGATTAATTTTGAAGTGTATTTATCAAATTTCAATTCATTTAATGTATCGCAAAAGATTTGATAAAATTCCGAAAACGTTCCTGTTACATTTGTTGTCAAACAGAAAGAACCTGACGGTTTTAAAACTCTTTTACATTCTGATAACACACCTAATGGATTCTCAAAATTATTTATCCCAAGGTTTGATGTTATTAAATCAAAGTAATTATCTGGTAGTGATATTTTTGAAGCATCTCCTTCTATTAAAATTACATTTTCTGTTTTCAAAGTATCAATCTTTGATGCTGCTCTCTTTAATGCAGCTTTCCATTGATCAATTCCATAAGACTGGCAATTGATTCCTAATCGTTGCGAAATTTCTATCAAAGGAAAACCAGTTCCAAAACCAATATCTAAATAGTTATCATACTCACCGATAGGGAAATTATCAAGGAGGAGAAGACCAAATGGTGATGACCATAAAGGTAATTCATCATATACATTTGTCACGTCCTCTTGTTTCCAATCTAATTCTCTTATTAAATAGTTATCCATGTGAGTTGTTTTTAGTTCTAGGGCATATTATAATCAAAAACACAATTGCATATATTCTCTATATTAAGTAAAGTCTTGACTTGTATTCATTCCCAAATGTATAAATTTTTATTGTTGTTTTTAAATCCTAAAATGAAATTGTCAGCTCGGAATTCATAATTATAATTATGTCAAATCTGTATTTCTTAAATAACTTTATATTCTATAAATGCTTTTTGTGATTTTTTTATGCTATTAAATATCAGATGATTAAATAATTTTCCCGTTTTGTAAAAGGACTTGCTTAAATATGCTTATATTATCTGAATTATAGATGTTTAAATGTGATATTTAAGCAAAAAGGAAATATATAAGCAGAGGTTTAAAAAAAACATTTAGAATAAAAAATAGGGGGTATTTTAAATTGAAAATCGT
>Ga0302288_1000452_pt1 | contig 33399 bp, 26 predicted proteins | sample III_Fen_N1_1_FD_194549 | JGI IMG/M metagenome (GOLD analysis project Ga0302288, IMG submission 194549) | Peat permafrost microbial communities from Stordalen Mire near Abisko, Sweden - III_Fen_N1_1 | ecosystem: Environmental > Terrestrial > Soil > Wetlands > Permafrost | place: Sweden: Abisko...
AAAACACCCTGGAGCAAATTCATTATTACCTTATAGAAAAAGCCAAAATGAATTTGCTCAATTCGTCTGATTCCATCAGCCAAATAGCCTACGAATTGGGATTTGAATATCCGCAACATTTTAGTAAGTTGTTCAAGTTAAAGTCGGGCTTGAGCCCTACGAAATTTAGGAATATGAATTAAGTGAGATAGAAAACCCCGTCCTCGCGGATATATAACCATTACTTACTTGCAGAATGGTGCGGGTTGGTCGGTGGGAACCAACGGTCAGCGTAGCTAATTGCAATCCCACCTCTTTGTATTCTTAGGATTTGTAATCCGTTCTTTCGGATTATAAAACGAACTTTTTTCCTTGCTACCGCGCGATTTTATCGCGTGGGAAAACAACTCACTAATTTAGTAATGCCACACGATAAAATCGTGCGGCAACGATGGTCGTTATCTGTAACTTTAAAAAATGAAAAAGACAGCCTACATATCGACAATTATTCTGTTACTCGCAATCGTTGGACTTGTGAGTTGCAAACCGAATTACGAAAAGATATTTGCTGAGAATAACGAGAAGTTTGACAAAAACAGAACTGTCTTAAACAAAACTGTTCAAACTATTGAAAAAGAATACTTGAATAAATGGGATGGAAAGTCTGACCTTACTTTAGCAGTTGACACCTTGGATAAAATTACGGAAAAGACTTTGAAAAGTCTAGGTGTTGAAAGCATTGAAATTTCCAAAAACCCAGACAACAATTGTAACAAAAGCTATTGGATAACTTTAAATATTTCTGAAGGGTGGAATATCTCAACTTTAAGAGTTGTTCAACTCATATACGCACCTTGTGACAGCAAAGGTGAAATAAGAGACAGGCAAAAACGTTCCAATTATGACAATCTACAAGATTTTTGGGGACAAGGTGACGGCTGGTTTATTTATTCAGACTCAGATTTTATTTGAATTTTCACAACAAATCGTAAACAATGAAAGTACAACCCCTGTTGAGTATAGCGTGTAATGTTTGGCGTCGTCTCCAAACTACGCCAAGTTAGAAGCAAGGCTCTGCCTTGCATATTAAAAAGTACTATTAAAAGCCGGAGCTTTTATTTTAGCACGACGGAGTCTGGAGACTACGCCGAACAGAGTCACAGACTTGCGAAAGACCTAACAATTCCCATTTTCAACATCTTTTATCGCATCGACTAAAAATTTTCTGACTTTTTTTAGTTCTTGAATTTTATTGTCAATTTCTTGAATCTTCTTTTGCCCAATTTCAATTTTCTTGCTGACTGATAATCGGTTATTAAACCAATCATTCATTGACAGTTTGATTTCAGACAAAGTGAAACCTGCTTTTTTTGATGCAATAATCCAAGCTACTTTTTCAATAACAATATCATCATAATTTTTGTATTTATTAGTCTTGATAGTTTCATCTGTTTTACCTACTATCAAACCGAAATTTTCATAGTATCGTAATGTATGTATTGACACACCTGTTCGCTTTGACAATTCGTTTATTAACATAGCTCTGTTTTGTTATTTAAAAAAAATATATGTAGTATAGACTATACTCTACACTTGTGGGCTGCAAAAATACAATGTAACTTTGCAACTCACAAGTAATAATAAAATAAAAATGAAACAAATAGCAATAATCGGAGCCACAGGTTCAACAGGAAAAGAAGTAGTTCGTTTGGCTCTTGAAGCCAATTACAACGTAATTATTGTTGTAAGAAATCCTGAAAGAATACAAACAGAAAAAAATGTAACAGTTGTAAAGGGAGATGTAACAGATTTAGAGAGTCTTGAACTCGCTTTTAGAAATGTGGATTTTGTAATTAGCTGTTTTGGACCTGCTAATAATAGAAAAATTAATAGTTTATTGTCTGTTGGTGCAAGTAACATCGTGAAAGCCTGTGAAAAAACCGGAGTAAAACGATTTGTTTTTATGAGTGGTTTTGTACAAGCAGATTACAGTGAATTATCATTTGTAACAAAACTACTTATGCCTTTATTTCGCCTTATGTATAATGAATCTTACAATGACAAAGTAATAGCAGAAACTACAATTCAAAACAGCAACCTGGAATGGATAATAGTTAGAGCTTCAGGTTTAAACAAAGCCCAGCCAACAGGAAAATATAAAGCAGGAATTAAAAGCAAGATTCATTTCACAATGCTACCTTATGCAGACTGTGCAAAGTGTTTGCTTGATGCCATAGAAGAAAAAAGTTGGACAAGGCAAATAGTAAACGTAGGCAAAAAGTAGACGAAACTTATAAAACGAATAATGATATTTCTATTTAGCACACCCACCCTATACAATTAGAATAAACAATATATGAATGACTAAAATGGCACAGGTGGTAGATATGCTCCTGCCAGGGCAATCTATAAATGTACTAAATTTCAGTAATTTAATCTAATTGAAAACAAGTTATTCTACTGAATTTTAATTATTTAACTGTAAGTTTAACGCACTATTGTAAAATAGTATCTACCTTGCACTTTTAATTTCCGGCTTTTGAAGAGTAATACATATAGCATAAAAAAGAGCTAATCAATGTTTTTATAAGCCATTCACTAAATTAAAAACAGGCTCTACCACAAAAGAATAATTTGTTATGTAAATTGCAATTAAAGCAACTATTTTTCCCCAAAAAAAACAACGATTTTTTACTAATTCGTATATTATAAATTTAGAAGGAGGTTATTAATATGCTCTACGAAATTTCTACGCTTTCCTGCCCGTTGCTCTCCATTGAGGACGTCTCGCAGCGCTCTAATAGTTGGGTCACAGACACGCAGGCAACAGGAAAAGTTTTAGGCTCGTGGCGGACGGAAATCGGTACGCTCGGTCGACTAATAATTTTACGAAGCTTTGAGACTGCCGAAGTCCTCGCAGCAGAACGTCGCCGTGCTCTTCTGAGCGCAAACCCGTTCAACGGTGGCGGAGTAGTTACTTCGCTTAGCATGGAGAGCTATATGCCCTTCCCCTTCTTGCCGCCAGTTGAGCCGCGCGCCTTCGGATCCGTTTATGAATTTCGCACCTACCACCTCTTGCCCGGAGGGTTGCCCCCTACCCTGCTGGGATGGGAAAATGCGATTGAGCCGGCTAAAGAATACACCGCTCATTTGGTGATTAACATGTACGCGCTGGACGGACCACCACGGATCACTCATATCTGGGGCTTTGCCTCCCTTGAGCAGCGTTCTATGTTACGTGCCAGTGCTTACGGTGCCGACGTCTGGCCACCACATGGTGGTCCGGAACAAATCATAGAAGCTACATCGACCATTGCGCTACCACAATCCTGGTCACCGCTTCAGTAATAGACAGAGAGGTCTGAGTAGTAAACGGAGGGAATGTCGGTATAGGCTTTCGTCATTCTTGATTGTTTCCGGTTGTGCACTTGTTTCGTCTAAGTATGTAAAATCGTACGGCAGCGATGGGTGGTTCAGATAATAACAGTGAATGCTCCAGCAAACTGCCAGATTCCGAGAAATCGGGTAATTGTGTGTAATTTTGAAAATAAAAATATGGAAGAAAATAAAATAATAAAACCAAACAATACGGCTGTAAGAACTGCTTTATGGAGAGCTTTACACATTCAGGTTGATGATAAACCATATATAATTGAAGATGAAGTAGGATTGCGATTAATAGCACCAACTGACGATTGGCAACAACGACCTGATATGAAATTTACAAAACGCATTCGGGCTTCTATTTTGGCTCGTGCCCGTTATATTGAGGATTTGATTATTGAACAAAGCAAAGAAGGAATAAGTCAGTATGTGATTCTTGGTGCCGGACTTGACACATTTGCACAACGTAGACCAGATATTGCTTCTAAACTTCAGATATACGAAATTGATCATCCCGATATGCTGAATTGGAAACAACAACAATTAATTAAATTGGGATTTGGCATACCGGAATATTTGCATTTTGTGCCGGTTGATTTTGAAACTTCCTCTTGGTGGGAAAAGCTATTGAACTCAGGATTTGATTTAAACAAACCAGTTGTTGTTACCTGCACAGGAGTTAGTTTGTATCTTACTAAAGAGGCAATAATTTCAACATTAAACCAAATTGCAACGTTTGCATCAGGCTCAACACTTGCCTTAACATTTAATTTGCCAATTGAACTTGTTGATGAAGAAGATAAACCATTAATTGAAATGTCAATAAAAGGTGCAAATGCATCCGGAACACCAATGATAAGCTTTTTTGCACCCAATGAAATATTGGCTTTAGCCCGTGAAGCAGGTTTTAAAGATGCAAAAACAATATCAACAAAAGATATGGAACAATATTATTTTAAAAACAGAACCGACAATCTTATACCTGCAAGCGGAGAAGTTTTTTTATTGGCAACAACATAGACAAGAAATAAAAATAAAATAAACCCCGCTAACGCGGATTTGCAACCCGTACTATACAATTAGAACAAACAATATCCATGATTAAAATGGCATAAATCAAAAACTTGCGCTAGTCAGGGGTATTTTTGTTGTTATATAAAGAAAGCATTTAATCCGGCAATATCGGATAAGTAGGTTTCAATTTTAGAGATTTTTCCATTCAGAATTGTGCAAACAGTGGCCAGATGTTCATCCAGTATAAGTTCGCCTCTTGTTGCCTGATTATGAACAGATAATGCAACATTGTACTGTCCATATAAAATATGTTTAAGTTCTAAGCTGACGCCATAACTAACAATTTGTTGCGCTCTGGTTATTATTGCATTTGCACCGCTAACTTCGCCAGAAATAACGCTTGCTCCGGGTAAAGTCCAGGAGATATCTTCTGTAATAATAGAATGGAGCAAATCCCAGTTTTGGGTTCCAAGTGCATGAAGAAATGTTTCTGCTAATTCTTTCTTTTCCAAATCTGTCAATAACTGATTTGTAGACGCAAATTGAGTTGGTTGTTTAGTATTCATAAGAATGATTTGAGTAATGTTATTTGAAATGCAAAATTATAACTTTGAATTAAGGAGTGCAATATGAGTGAAAATTATCCTATAGTGATAATTTCACCCTATAATTTTAGTGTTAAACATCTAAGTAAAAATATATGTATGAGAAGAAAATTCCAAAGGATTTGAATTGTGGTATTGTTGTTACCATGGAAATCATTGGTGGAAAATGGAAAACATGCTTAATTAACGATATCAATAAAGGCATCAAAAGACCCAGTGAATTACACAGGTCTCATCCCGAAGCGTCACTAAGAGTGATTAATCAGCAACTTTTTGAATTGGAAAAGCACAACATAATTGTAAAGAAGATTTTTCCCGTGTTACCTCCTAAAGTTGAATATTCTTTGACCGAAACTGGAAAAACACTTTTACCATTGATTGATCTCATGTTAAGTTGGGGAAATGAATTTAAAAGTATGACAACCGTTTCAGATTAAAATAATAAAACCCGTGCTATACAATTAAAATAGACAATATCTACGATTAAAATGGCACAGATTACAGACTGAGCCAGCCAGAGGTTGATTGGACGGGCTGACTTGGGGAAAGCGAAATTGTCAACTCTTATTTTTTCAAACATATCGAAAAAGAAACAGTAATCACTAAGAAATGAAAATAATTAAAACGAAAATTCCACAAAGCTCATTATTATATCCAAATCAGAACCAGTACAACTATATTGATAGTTATGAGGCTATTGTGAGTGATAAAAATGATACGATAGGTATTATTGATGTTGCGAAAGCATTTTTGAAGCCCGGACCAAAGTGGGTTGATACTCTTTTTACCTTAAGAAATAGAATTGTGTCATTGTTTGGACTAAAGACTCCCAATAACAGGATGGACGCAAAACAACTGGATAGCTTTAAGTTTGAGCTGGGAGAACGTGTTGGTCTTTTTAAGGTTTTCAACAAAACAACTAATGAAATCATTTTAGGAGAAGACGATAACCATTTGAATTTTAGGGTGTCATTGCTTTTGGAAGAATCTGAAAACGACAAATCAACTAAAACCATAACTGTGACAACATTGTTAATATATAACAATTGGTTTGGTCGACTTTACTTTTTTCCGGTTAAGCCGTTTCATAAACTTATTGTTCAGAGTGGACTAAAAATCAGTCTACAAGAGTTAGAAATCAATTCTCTGAAAAGATAACGAGAAATTATTTCCCTGGATTCATACACGCATGCCGGGGTGTGAATTATGTAACATATTCCCAAATTTATGTAACTATTTAAGGTTGCATACCGATTACTTTTACTTCCAGAAGGTACACACTTTTGGCGTGGTGAAAATCCGTTTCTACAACTGCTAAAAACCTTTCCTCTTCAAACCTTGTTATTGCTTGTAAATATGCAATAATATTTAATCATCTGCTTTCTGAAAACAATAATCGGATAAACATACTTTTATGCTGAGCTTGTCGAAGCATGTAACTACACATAAATTCAAAACAAATTACACTTATGGAAGAATATAAATTATTTGAACCTACAAAGTTAGGCAATCTGGATTTGAAAAATAAAATAGTGATGGCACCTATGACCCGAAGTCGTGCTATAGGCAATGTACCTAATGCCCTGATGGCTGAGTATTATGCTCAACGAGCCGGTGCCGGATTAATTATTACCGAAGGCACAGCACCTTCGCCCAATGGTTTGGGTTATTCACGCATCCCCGGATGTTTTAGCAAAGAACAGGTTGAAGGCTGGCAAAAGACAACAGCGGCTGTTCACAAAGCAGGTGGTAAAATCTTTATTCAACTTATGCATACCGGAAGAATAAGTCATCCGCTTAATTTACCTGAAGGTGCACAAATCATAGCTCCTTCGGCGGTAAAAGCTGCCGGACAAATGTGGACTGATTCGGAACAGATGCAAGATTTTCCTATTCCAAAACAAATGGATGATGATGACATTTTACTTACACTGACAGAGTATGTTGCTGCTGCAGGACATGCTATTGAAGCCGGTTTTGATGGAGTGGAACTTCATGCTGCCAACGGATATTTGCTGGAGCAATTTTTGTCTCCTGTAAGCAATATCCGAACAGATAAGTATGGCGGAAGTATTGAAAACCGTTGTCGGTTTGTGCTCGAAGTAGCTGCTGCTGTTGTGGAAGCTATCGGAAAGGACAAAACAAGTATTCGGCTCTCACCTTACGGAGTAGCCAATGATATGCCGCATTACCCTGAGATTAATGAAACATACACTTATCTGGCTGAAGAACTGAATAAACTGGGACTTGTCTATGTGCATTTGGTGGATCATTCGGCTATGGGAGCACCCGAAGTTCCGTCGGAAATAAAAGGTATTATCCGTACCCGTTTTAAAAACTCTCTGATTCTTTCGGGAGGATATGACAAAGAACGAGCTGAAGCCGATATAGAAAGCGGAAGGGCTGATTTGATTGCTTTTGGTCGTCCGTTTATCAACAATCCGGATTTAGTGGAACGCCTGAAAAACGACTGGCCTTTATCTCAAACCCTGAAAATGGATTTGTTTTACACACCCGACGAAAAAGGCTATACCGATTATCCGGATTATATAAACTTGTAACTATGAACTATAAACTATGAACTATGAACTTGTAACTATGAACTATGAACTCGTAACTATTAACTATTAACTCGTAACTATAAACTATGAACTATGAACTTGTAACTAATAAAAACGTTTATGAAAGAATTTTTAAATGAAGATACGCTAAGATTGCTAATTGCCACTGCTTCGTTTCTGGCTATTCTGGTGATTGTGTACTTTATTTATCGATTCTTGTTTTTACTCTTCAAACGAAGAGTTCTCCGTTCCAATAAAGTGTTGAGTAATCAGGTTGTGGAATTATTTAAAATTCCTGCACTTTGGTTGATTTACTGGATTTTGTTCAAGATATTTGCTCAGATTTTTCTTTCAACTCTGTTTATATTTCCTTATCTAGAGCATATCAACACACTTTTAATTATATTCTCAATTAGCTGGATTTCGATACAGTTTATTAAAGCCGGAGAGTATTATTTATTACGCAAGTTCGACATTCAGGCATCCGACAACTTAAAGGCGCGCAAAACTCTGACGCAAATAAAAGTATTTAAAGGTATAGCTACTTCCATCATTGTCATTGTGGCTATTTCAATCAGCCTGTTGACTTTTGAACAGGCACGAACCATTGGGGTAAGCTTACTTACTTCGGCCGGAATAATCGGAATTATTGTTGGATTTGCTGCTCAAAAAAGCATTGGTCTGATACTTGCAGGTATTCAAATAGCCATAACACAACCCATACGGCTCGATGATGTGGTGGTAGTGGAAGGAGAATGGGGGAAAATAGAAGAAATCACCTTAACTTATGTAGTGGTGAAAATTTGGGATGAACGACGATTGGTACTTCCGATAACCTGGTTTCTTGAAAAACCTTTTCAGAACTGGACGCGTTCTACAGCTGACATTATTGGTACTGTATTTATATACGTCGATTATAGTTTTCCGGTTGAAAGTATCCGTGCTATTTTACCGGAAATATTGCAGAACAATCAGTACTGGGATAAACGGGTTGTAAATGTGCAAGTCACTAATGTTACAGAGAAGTACAAAGAAGTAAGAATTCTTGTAAGTAGTTCCGATTCATCTAAGAACTGGGATTTGCGAACAGAAATAAGGGAAAAACTGATAGACTTCATCAACGAAAAGTATCCTGATACTTTTGCTAAGATCAGAATAAAAACAATATGAATTTTGTAACTCTTTCTTGTAATTGTGTAACACACACCGATAATATAAACCTCATCTTTGTATTAGTCTGGGTTTATTGTATAAAGCATTTTTAGTTACATAATCCGTAGTGTATTTTATAGGTATTTTAATAGAAATACAAAAAATATTAAACTGCACACAGTTTAGTAGCGACTGACCTCGTCCGATGAACCGAAAAACAAGTGAAGTGGGCGTTTGAAACTGTCCTGTTTGAGCGACGAAGGAGCGAGTTTGGACGGTTTTAGCCAACTGAGCGTAAGTTTTTCGAGTGAAGTGGGCGTAGTCAAACACTATCTTCCTTTTTCCCTCTCCCGTTGGAGAGGGTGTCCCGATTTATCGGGACGGGTGAGGTGTTTTTTTGCTTACTTTTTGTGTTAAGACAAAAAGTAAGTCAGGGTTTGGGGCGGAAGCCCCGATAAAACAAAATAGTTTTTTATTAATGTACTACGGGTTTACATAATATAATTTAAGAAGTTATGAAACGAGCATTTAAACTGGCTTTTAAACAAAAGGCATGTTTATTGCAATATCTCCCGATAAATAGGGACAAGCTATGCGACCTTTAAAAAGCAATTATTATCGTATGAACATAAAAAGAATTTTTGGAGCAGTACTAACAGTGCTTGGAATTGCCGGTTTAATATATGCAGCAATTTTATTTGTAAATTTATCGGGTAGTACCCATAGTTTTAAAGAAATTGCCATTTACAGTATACTTGGGTTGTTATTTTTTATATCCGGTATTAGCCTTGTACAAACAATAAAGGATGAGTAATTCAGCCTGGATAGTTTAATAAGAATCATAGTTTTATATGTCCTGATTTAATTTTTCAGTTATGGATTTCGTAGATTATTACAAGATATTAGGAATAGAAAAGTCAGCATCACCTAAAGATGTCAAGAATGCTTACAGGAAACTGGCACGAAAATACCATCCCGATTTGAATCCAAACAATCAGGATGCTAAAGCCAACTTTCAGCGGATAAATGAAGCAAATGAAGTATTGAGTGATCCTGAAAAAAGGAAAAAATACGACCAGTACGGAAAGGATTGGCAGCATGCTGAAGAATTTGAAAAACAAAAACAACAGCAGTCGCAATCGCAATCGTACGGCTCACAAGCAGGAGGTGGTTTCTCCGGTGGACAATCTGCCGGTGATTTTTCCGATTTCTTTGAATCTATGTTTGGTGGTGGTGGCAGAGCCGGTAGAAGTGGCAGACAGCCAAAATACCGGGGCGAAGATTATACTACGGAAATTCATCTGGAACTGATTGACGCTTACAAAACCCACAAACAAACCCTGAATGTAAATGGAAACAATATCCGAATCACCATTCCTGCCGGAGTGGAAAACGGACAAATTATAAAAATTTCAGGTCATGGTGGTGCCGGAACAAATGGTGGTCCGAATGGTGATTTATACATTACCTTTTCGGTAGCCAATCATTCCAGCATTAAACGGTTGGGAAATAATTTATTTGAAACTGTTGATCTGGACATATATACCGCTGTGTTAGGTGGCGAAATTACCATCGACACGTTGGATGGAAAAGTAAAACTGAAAGTAAAACCCGAAACTCAGAATGGAACGAAAGTAAACCTGAAGGGCAAAGGATTTCCTGTGTACAAAAATGACGGACAGTTTGGTGATTTACAGGTAACTTATTCAATTAAAATACCAACCAATCTGACAGACAAACAAAAAGCATTGTTTGAGGAACTGAGGAATAGTAAGTAATTATTAATGGTTAATGGTTGACAATGTGTAAACCACAATGGACTATAGACGATAGACAATAGACAACAAAAATACCATGCAAACATCAAATTTAATAGCAATAGATGAATTCTGTGCCAAACATGACGTTGAACTTTCATTTATCACGTCATTACAACAAACGGGATTAATAGAAATTACAACGATTGAAAAGGCCTGGTTTATTCATATTGAACAACTTAAAGAGTTAGAGAAATTTATTCGATTGTATTATGAATTGGATATCAACCTCGAAGGTATTGAGACCATCAATCATTTATTGGATCGAATAAACATTATGCAGAATGAACTGATTATGCTCCGAAACAAGTTGGGAATTTACGAATAAAGTTTTTGTGTGATGATTTCTTCCTGAAACCTTGGAACATAATTTTAAAATAGCTAAAATTGCAATATGAAACGAGCATTCAAGCAAGTGCTTAAACCAAAGACTATTTACATTGCGAGTTGTCCCGATAAATCGGGACAAGCTTTGCGACAACTATCTAAAGAATAAAAATGAACGCATGAGAAAAGCACTTCCTGTTTTAAAGAAAATGCTGAAAGCCATCCTGTGGGTGGTAGGTGTCTTCGTGTTTTTATTCGTGCTTGTTGCACTTATTATTCAAATACCGGCTGTACAAAATAAGATAGTTCATGCTGCGACCAGTTTTGTAAGCGACAAAACCCATACACGTGTTGAAATAAAAAATGTAAGTATCTCTTTTCCTAAATCGGTTGTTATAGAGGGACTTTATCTGGAAGATTTGAAAAAAGACACCCTGATATATGCAGGAAAAATAAAAGCAAATGTTTCTCTTTATAACCTGTTGTTTAGCAAGATTAATATTAATTCTATAGCATTAGAAAACTTGAATCTCAACGCATACAGCACAAAAACCGACTCGCTTTTCAACTACAATTTTCTGATAACTGCCTTTGCCGATACTACCAAACAGAATACAGCTAAACCAAAAACACCTTCTAAATGGACATTCAGCATTGATAAAGTAAACCTTGAAAATATCCGCTTACGATATGATGATGAATACGGTGGAACCAATGTGTCGGCATCACTCGGAAAACTAAAACTAAAGGTGGATGAACTGAATTTGCCTAAATCCATTTACGGAATAGATGACCTGCTGGTTGAAAAGCTACAAGCCAATGTGCAACTAACGCCATCTCAAAAAATAGCTTCCAACAAGTCCGAGGGTATCTTGCCTCAAATTATGGCAAATAGGATTCGGATTAACAACTCAACCGTGACCCTGAAAGATGCCGTACACAAGCAATCGGTTTATGCGGATATCAAGCAGTTTGAATTAAAAACAGGATCGGTCGATTTGCAAAAGGAGTTGGTATCGTTGGAAAAAATAAACTTGTCTGAAAGTAATATTCAATACCTGACCACAGAAATACCGGCTGACCCCCACCCTACACCCAATAGCACCACAGCTTCTGCTCCGTCCGACTGGAAAGTAAATGTGAAGCATATCAGTCTGGACAATAATTCGTTGGCGTATAATGTAAACAATAAACCTTATGTCAAAAATGCTTTTGATGCTTCTCACCTGAATTATAAACATGTCATACTTACTGCGAAAGACCTTTATTACTCATCCACTCTGACCAAAGTAAGGATTGAAAAATTCAGTGCTATTGATCAAAACAACTTCCGTATTAATCATTTTGAAACCGATTTTAATATGGATGCCCATTCCATCACGATCAAAAAGATTAAAGCCAATACGGCTAATTCTTCTATGGATGCCGACGTAAAAATGCGGTATGCTTCTTTGGCATCGCTAAAGAACTCGCTCTCCATGTTGATGGTCGACATTACGTTGAGGAAAGTAATTCTCAAAAACTCCGATATCGTGTACTTCAGTCCGCAACTCGGTGCACAGTCTTTCTTCCAAAATAAAGAAAATACCACCACCATTTCCGGTCGGGTACATGGACGGATTAATAATCTGGATGGGAAAAATATCCTTATTCAAACCGGTGTTAATACCAATCTGGAAACAGATTTCAGTATCCGTGGATTACCTGATGCAAAAAATGCTTTTTATACTTTTCCAAATCTGAAACTGACTTCAGGCAGACAGGATATCCAGATGATAGCAGGTAAATCCGTTCCTTCCACCATCAGTCTACCCGAAGAAATGGTCGTACTTCTGAACTTTGAAGGAAAACTAAAGTCGTTTAAGGCAGGTATGGGTATGAGTAGTAGTTTTGGTAATGCCAGTATGCTTGCCACGATTGATGCTAATGAAAATTTCACCGGCAGCATGGATATCAGCAATTTTGATATGGGAAGCCTGCTAAAAAATAAAACCATGTATGGTCCGGTATCTTTAACTGCCCGGGTAGATGGACACGGACTTAAACCGGAAACACTGACAGCGCAAATTAAAGCCACTGTATCGGAAATTTACCTGAATAAGTATTTGTATCATAATCTGCTTATAGATGGAACGGCTCACGGTAGAGAATTTTCTGGAAAGGTAAATCTGAATGATAAGAATGCGGTGCTGGACTTTGATGGATTGGTGAATATGACTCCCAATCAGGAGAAATATAAGTTCCATTTAAATGTGCAGGGAGCTGATCTACAGAAACTCAATTTCAGCAAAAAGGATATGCGCATAGGATTGGATGCCACGGCTGACTTAACCGGCAGTACTATAAATAACCTGAATGGAAAAGCAGGAATAAGCAACCTTATTCTGACTCAAAACGGGAAAAAATATGCACTTGATTCTGTTCTGATGACATCCACAAACACACCTGATAAAAGTGAGTTTAATTTCAAAAGTGCATTGGTTGATTTTAAGTATAATGGTGCGGTTTCTCTCATTGCTCTTCCCACCCAGTTGACCCACTTTATAAATAATTATTTTCAATTTACCGAAGCTAAACCGGAAACAAAAAAAACCAAACCCTCCGATTTTAATTTCGAGTTACAACTTCACAATCATCCCATTCTATCCGAAGTACTTTTACCTCAACTAAAAGAATTTGAACCGGGTATCATAACAGGAAGTTTTGATAGTAAAAAAAATATCCTGAATCTGAATGGTACCATGAAACGACTGGTTTATGGCACAACGGAGATAAATGATTTGGCACTGGATGTAAACTCCGATTCTACTGCATTGAATTACCGTATTTCAAGCTCCGGAATTGCAAACTCTCAAATCAACTTTGCAAATCCGTTATTTGAAGGACAACTGGCAGATAACAAATTGTTAGCCAATTTGTCTTCCATCGATAAAGATAAAAATAAAAGACTGGTGATTAAGTCGCAAGTAACCAAGGATAAATCCAACTATAAACTGACTATTGATCCGAAAGAGTTCTATATCATGAATAACCGCTGGGATATTGCTGCCGATAATTATATCGAGTTTGGAAAATCCGGTTTTTTGATTCATCATCTGTTTATGAACAACGACCAGAGTCACCTGAATATAGCTTCTGTTCATGATAAGTTTAATGATGATTTGAATATTGCTATCAAAAACTTCAAACTGGATGATCTTTCACGCATTGTGGAAAAAGACAGTAGTCTGGCAAAAGGAAATGTGGATGGAAATGTATTGCTTAAAAGAGTGAATAGCTCGTATGGTATCATTGCAGATGCCAACATTACGAATCTTTTTGTGCGTAATGTTCCCATTGGAAATCTTGCTCTGAAAGCAGAGAACCCTACAACACAACGATTTGATATGAATGCAAAATTATCAGGTACCGACAATAACCTGACAGCAACGGGATATTTTATGCCAAACGCGGGTAACAATTCACTCAACATAAAAGCAGATATTAAATCGTTATCGATGAAAACGGTGGAGGCTTTCTCTATGGGACAAGTTAAGGATGCGTCGGGAACGTTGAGTGGAAATTTCCTGATAGCAGGAAATACTGCTGCACCGGACATTACCGGACAATTGACGTTCAACAATGCATTTTTAAATCCGTCTTACTTTAATAACCGCTATGAATTGAAACATGAAACTGTCCGTCTGGAAAAGGATGGTGTCTACTTTGATAAGTTCACCTTATACGATGTAAATCAACACAAAGCGGTTATTGACGGGAACGTTAAAATGAAGCGTTTTACCGATTATATTTTCGGTTTACATGTTAACACCAGAGACTTTATGTTATTCAACACCACCGTAAAAGACAACAAGGAATTTTATGGTAGAATGATTATTGACAGCCGGATAGATGTAAACGGACCGATGGCTTTGCCGGTGATAAATGCCCGGTTGAAAATGAAAAAAGGTTCTAACTTCACTTTTGCCGTTCCCGAAGATAAAGTCACTACGGATAAAGGCGAAGATGTGGTAGAATTTAACACAAAGCAAAATGTCAATTCGATATTATACCGCACAGATAAAAAGGTGATTAAAAAATCAGGCTTTACGGGATTTGATCTTTCCTCCATCCTGGAAGTGGATAAAGAAGCCACACTCCGCCTGTTGATGGATCCGACTTCTTCCGATTCATTGGTAGTAAGAGGCGATGCTGCATTAAGTTTTGCTATGGACAGAAGTGGCAAGATGACTCTCACCGGTGCTTATAATCTGAATGATGGAAGTTATTTGATTTCGATAGAGTCGGTCATTAAACGTAGATTTAGTATTATTTCGGGAAGTACCATCACCTGGAATGGTGATCCTTTGGACGCTGACATAAATATCAATGCCAGTTATACGGTTCGTGCTGCTCCGTATGATTTGGTGGCCGATCAAATGGCCGGGCTGAGTGCTGCTGATCAGGGAGGATATAAGCAGATGTATCCATTTATTGTGTTATTGAAACTGCGTGGTCCTATATTAAAACCAGAAATAAGTTTTGAAATACAACTCCGACCCGAAGACAAAGGCATTATGAGTGGCGCGGTAAATCAAAAGCTGATTATGCTGAATGACGATCCTTCATCGCTGAATAAACAGGTATTTGCTCTGTTAGTATTGGGTAGGTTCGTACAGGAAAATCCTTTACAAACTGAAATAGATCCCACATCAACACTGGTTCGTTCTACAATAAGCAATCTTGTATCGGCACAATTAAATCAGTTAAGCTCAAAATTAATACCCGGCATGTCTTTGAACTTCGATATTCAATCGTACAATGACTATCAATCGGGAGAAGCACAGGGAAGAACACAGGTAGAAATAGGATTGAAAAAAGAACTTTTCAATCAACGACTAACGGTTCAGCTTGGAGGAGCCGTGGATGTTGAAGGTGAAAAAGCAAAACAAAATTCTACAAGTGAAATTACCAGTGATGTAACCATAGAGTATAAACTAACCAAAGATGGCCGGTACGTACTGAAAGGCTTCAGGCATAATCTATACGATGGTGCTATTGAAGGGCAAATAGTGGAAACTGGTGGTGGTGTTATTTATGTTCGGGATTTCAACAACTGGAAAGAGTTTTTTACAGCACCTAAAAAGAAGACTAAAACAACCACTGAACCTAAAGCGGCAAAAGAAATAAAGCCCCTACCCCCTAAAGAAAAACTACATTAGTCTGATTATCAAAATCAAAGAAATGAAAAAAGAGAAAAACATAGCAAACAAAAGTAACTCAGTTCCCCTTCAGGGATCCGGGGTTGGAGGTTCTTTTCTCATATTTCTTGTCTGCCTTTTTCTTGCAGCCTGTAACGTTACAAAGCATTTACCTCCGGGAGCAAAGCTTTATAGTGGTGCGCAGGTAAAATTAGTTTCGACAGAGAAAGTAAACAAAAAAGGCATTAAGGCAGCTGCTCTGGCTTCTGTTAGACCCAAACCCAATAGCAGCTTTTTGGGTCTTCATCCGCAACTGTGGCTGTATATGTCTGCCGGTGAGAATCCTAAAAGTAAGTTCAAAAAATGGCTGAAGAAAACCGGAGAAGCACCGGTATTGATGACAAATGTGAATCCGGGAGTTACATCTGCGTCCATTGATGCCAAACTATTTAATATGGGTATTTTCAATAGTCATACGGAATTTAAAGTCATTGAAAATAAGCATACTGCCAGTATTATATATACTACTCATATTCATAAACCTTACAAGATTAAAGAGGTCACTTATGACATTTCTGATGATAGCCTGAGTCATTTGATACTTTCCGATAAAGATAATGCGCTTATAAATGCCGAACAGGATTATAGCCTGGATAAACTAAAGGCAGAGCGTACGCGCATTGATGCTATGCTCAAGAATCGTGGCTATTTCTACTTTAATCCTGATTATTTGCTTTTCAAAGCCGATACTTCAGCAGTAAATCAGACCATATCATTTAAACTTACATTAAAAGACAGTATTCCGGATAATGCGTTGACCGTGTATCGTATTAAGAATGTCTTTGTCGATCAGAATTATTCATTGAGAGATGCAGTACGCGATAGCACTAAAGACACATTGATGGTTCATAATACTATTTTCAGAGGCAAAGAATCGGATATGTTTATTCACCCTAACGTGATTCTGAGATCAATTTATTTACGAAAGGATGAAGTGTATTCAAGGGAGAATCATACTATTACCTTGAACCGGTTGATGTCTATGGGAAATTTTAAATTTGTGCAGGTAAAATTTACCGAAAGTGACACTACCGCCACGGGATATTTTGATGCAAATATTTTATTGACACCTATGCCCATTTACAATTTTCAGGCAGAACTGGATCTGGTTACTAAATCAAATAACTATACCGGACCACGTATGAATTTAAGTGTCTCCAACCGAAACGCTTTTAAAGGGGCTGAACTCTTAAAACTAACTACGGCCGGATCGTTTGAAGCACAACTCAGCGGGGCAAACAAAAATTCATTTTCGTATGCAATTAATCCACAAATTGAACTGACTTTTCCTAAATTTCTGGTTCCTTTCAAAATTACGCCGTCTAATAGCATTTATATTCCGAAAACAGATTTTACATTATCCTATAACTTTTTGAAAAGAGTCGGGTACTTTAATATGAATACGCTTCAGTTTACGTATGGTTTTAAGTGGAAAAATAGTTTCAGGGTAGAGCATGAGTTCAATCCGGTGAATATCAGTTATACGTCTGTGAGTAATAAATCAGATGTTTTTACGGCTCTGTTGAATAGTAATAGTTTCCTGAAAAAGAGCTACGAAGAACAATTTATTGTGGGTGCCAATTATGCATTTACTTACAACGAACAGTCTGTACAGGGAAAGCAGTTACAATATTATTTCCACTTTTTTGCTGAAACGGCAGGTAATATGCTTTCGTTAGCAGAGCTGATAGCCGGTCAGAAACCAACACCTTCTAATCCTTCGAAAGTTATTGGTTCTGTTTATTCACAATATGCAAAATTCAGTATTGATAACCGTGTATATTTTAATTTCAAAGACAACAATAAACTGGTTTTCCGGTTTTTTGCAGGGATTGCAGATGCATACGGAAATTCATCCGTTTTACCGTACAATAAACAGTTCTTTAGTGGAGGTCCGAACAGTGTTCGTGCTTTCCAGATTAATTCACTCGGACCCGGAACGTATCTTCAGACTACCAACACGAATGAATTTCTTCAATTGGGAGGTGATATCAAGCTGGAAATGAATGGAGAATATCGCTTTGGTATTTATAAGTTTTTGAAAGGGGCTTTATTTGTTGATGCCGGAAATGTGTGGCTGCAAAAATCGAACTCTTCAACGCAGGGAACTCCGTTTGCGTTCTCCACTTTTATAAATGAACTGGCTGTAGGCGGAGGTTTCGGATTACGGGCCGATGTATCGTTTTTTGTATTACGCTTTGACCTGGCTATGCCATTTAGAAAACCATGGTTGCCTGACAACCACCGTTGGGTAATCAATGAAATAAACTTCGGAAGCGGTAACTGGCGAGGTAATAATTTGATTCTGAATATTGCTATCGGATATCCGTTTTAATGATTAATGGTTAATGATAAATGGTTAATAACTGATAATTAACCATTAACAGGGTTTTGTTGACAATGTGTGAATTATATAATAAAAACTCAAAGTTATGTAACACAAGGTCTTCGAAAGTTGCGCAACTTTGTCATATAATTATTAATCATTTAAAACAAACAAGAATATGAAAAAAATAATGCTTATGGCATTCAGTCTTATGATGACGACTGGTGTTTCAACTTTCGCTCAAGCAGTCGTTAAAGTTACAAAAGATTCGACAAAGACTATTGTTACCAATTCAATCAAACTTGATCCTGTTAAAACAGGGGTTAAAGACATGAAAGATTCCAGCACAACTATTATTACCTATTCAACGAAAGCTGAACCTGTAAAAGTTGCAAAAGATTCTACAACAACTACTGTTACCACTTCAACTATAGAACCGGTAAAAACAGAAATAAAATCAGTTGATTTACCAAAACCTGTAAAAGATCTCGGTGTAAATTTCAAATCTCAGGGATGGGATACAACTGAAAAAGCGTATGTAGTAAAAGGAGTATCGGGAGATGTGGCTTTTTATGTAGTTACCTTCAAAAATCCAACTACCGGGGAAAGCAAAAGCATTAATATCGATGCTAAAGGAAATATTGTAAAAGAGTAGTCATTAATTGTCAATGGTCAATTATCAATGGTAAATGATTAGTGATTCAAAATTTATCATTAAACATTTACCATTAAGCATTAACTACTGTTGTTTCTTTTCCTCATACTGTTACATTATTCCACAGATAATAAAAATCATAAACAAAACGTTATTAATATGTTATGGTTATGGCATGACTATTGCAATCATTAACATATCTTACAAACCATTAAACTCAAAAAAAAATGAAAACAATCAAATTTTATGTGATTATTACAGCACTCGCATTTCTGACAGCATCGTGTGTTGAAAATTCAAGTAAATACAAATCTGCTGTAGCTCAACGTGATTCATTGTCTCAGGTAAATCAGGCTCTGGATTCCAATTACAACAGAACACTTGTTATTCTGAACGATATTGAAACCGGATTTTCGGATATAAACCAGAATGAAAAAGAAATGAAGGTTAACCTCAAAGGAGTAGAAGGATCAGACAAAAGAAAGTTGATAGCTGCTCAAATGACTGCAATAAAAGAAAATATTCAACAAAACAAAGCAAAAATTGAAGAATTACGGAAGCTGGCAGGAAAAAGAGGAAAAGCTAACAATATGTTGACTGAAACAATCAAACGCCTGCAAACCGAAATGGATGCAAAAGGCGTTCAGATTCAATCTTTACAAGCAGAACTTGATCAGAAAAACATTAAAATTACTGAGCTTAACACTACTGTAGATACCCAGACCAAGAGTATCACTGAACAGCAAGCTGCTATTGAACAACAAAAATCTACTCTTAAGACACAGGACACGAATATGAATACAGTATGGTACTGTGTGGCTACCTCTAAAAAACTCAAAGATGCTAAGATTATTTCAGGTGGTGGACTTTTCCAGGCTAAGAAAGTGATGGCTACAGATTTCGACCTGCAAAACTTCACACAAATAGACTTGAGAAATGTTTCTTCAATACCTACCAACAGTAATAAGGCAAAAATACTCTCGTTGCATCCTCAAAGCAGTTATAAACTGGTAACAGGTGCCGATAAGAAAATCACTATTGAAATTAGCAATCCTTCAAAATTCTGGAGTGTATCTAAGTATTTAGTAGTGCAAATCTAAGTAGTTACAAGTTATATAAAAATAATGCAATTACCATTCAACCGGTAATTGCATTATTTTTTTTCAGTATTGTCCGGTAAACTTTATAAATTAAGTTTTCGTTAGAAATTTGGCTAACGCCGATTTTCAATTCTCACTTCGTTCGAAATGACAGTCAACGTTTTATGTTTATGGGATGGGGTAGGTTGGCGGCTTCGCCGCCAACCTACCCCATCCCACTATAAAGACATTGTAATGATCTGTCATTCTGAGCGAAGCGAAGAATCTAATATTTTTTATCAGACAACAATATTTTTTTTTAAGGTGCACGATTTTAAATCTTACGTTCACTAATACGTACCTATAATCTCTATTTTTGCAAGTCATAAGATGACTTTGAGTCATCCTGTGAGTTTTGAGAGAAGGAGATGAAGCTTGTTAAAGATACAGGAATAGTACGAAAATTTGCATTGAAAATTGCATCAACACTATTACCTTTGCAAACTTATGGCAGAAACAGCAAAATTAATGGAGAGTAACGAAAAACAAAAGGGAGTATTAAATCAGATTGAGATAGATAACTGTATTTCAGTTCTGGAACATTTACTCGAAAATGGGGATCAATTGATTCATTTACCGGAAGAGCAGCGAATTAAACTTATGAAAGCTGCCGGACAAATTACCCGCCCGGATAGAGCGGAACTTAAGAAACGAAACAAAGGAGTCAAAATAGCCAAACAACAAGAGATATCAGATATCAACCGGAAGGCACGTGCTGCATCCAGTATTCGAAGTGCCCGTTTGGCTAGTGTATTTCAAGCGCCTACGCAAATTTCCTTACCTGAATCATCTGCCACACAAGGGAAACATGCTTATACCTCCGAACAAAATTGCTACGTCTGCAAAAAACGCTATACCGAGATACATCATTTCTACGATTCGATGTGCAAAGAATGTGGCGATTTGAATTATGCCAAACGCTTTCAGACCTGTGATATGACAGGGCAAGTGGCACTTATTACCGGATCAAGACTAAAAATAGGGTATCATACCACCTTAATGATGTTACGCTCAGGAGCATCTGTTATTGCCACAACCCGTTTTCCTGCTGATTCTGCTATTCGGTTTGCCAAAGAAAAAGATTTTGCTGTATGGAGTCACCGTTTGCATATTTACGGACTTGATCTTCGCCATATTCCCAGTGTGGAACTTTTTGCCACTTATGTGGAAAACAAGTACGAACGACTTGACATTCTGATTAACAATGCTGCACAAACAGTAAGAAGACCAGCAGGTTTTTATGCCCATCTGATGACCAATGAGTCGCTGCCTTTTCATGAACATTCGAACGATGTGCAACTCCTGCTGCAACATCATCAGGAATGTATAGCCCAAATAGAATCGTTTAGCGGATCAGGTTCTGATACAGATACTCATAAACCAATGACTACCCGATGGAATGTACGCACTCCGGGAATAGGCATTAAATCATCTGCACAACTTTCTCAAATTCCCTATAGTTTTGATAACTCTAACGAAGCAGTAGAACTTTTTCCCGAAGGAAAATTAGATGTTGACCTTCAGCAAGTCGATTTGAGAAAAACTAACAGCTGGCGACTTAAACTGGGACAAATAGAACCTGTGGAAATGATGGAAGTACAACTGGTAAACTCCATAGCGCCTTTTGTTCTTTGTAATAGGTTGATTGCCCTGATGCGAAAAGATTACACAGGGAAGAAACACATTGTCAATGTCTCTGCCATGGAAGGAAAGTTTCATACCTTTATGAAAATAGACCGGCACCCGCATACCAATATGGCGAAAGCAGCACTGAATATGCTCACACATACTTCGGCAAGCGATCTGGCAAAAGATGGCATTTTTATGAATGCTGTAGATACCGGCTGGGTAACCGATGAAGATCCGGCTGAATTATCCAAACATAAACAGGATTTGCACGATTTTCAACCACCGTTGGATATTGTTGATGGTGCAGCCAGGGTTTGCGACCCGTTTATTGATGGCATTAATACAGGCAAACACTGGAGTGGGCAGTTTCTGAAAGACTATTTTCCTATAAGCTGGTAAATGATCAGTTACAAGGTAATAGTTACAAGGTAATAGTTACGAGTTACATAATTCGACAAGCTCAGGATACAAGACTGTTTATCTGAGTATTGCTTTCAATAAGCATATCAATGAATAACATCAATTATAAATATCAGAGAAAGCAAGTATTTATTTTACTTGCTTTCTCTTTTTAATTCCAATACAGCAATTTCCGGTCGGCAGAAAAAGCGGAGATGTGGAAACCGGGTACCAATTCCCGAAGTAATATAAGATTGCATGTTTGGCTTGGGATGAGTGAGCCCGTAGCTGTATTTCTGACTTTCTCTTGTCAGAGATAATTTTGCCCAGGTTCCATCATCCGATGGAAGAACAGGAGCCCATAAACCAAAAAACGTTACCTGACCTCCATGTGTGTGACCCGAAAGAGTTAAGTTCACTAAGTCTGTGTTTATTTGCTTCACATATTCAGGTCGGTGAGATATTAAAATACAAAAATCCTCCTTGTGTACATCAAAAATGGTGCTGTCCAATATCGGTTTAGATCCCTCCGGATCATCAACTCCTCCGATTTTTATTCTATCACCATTGATTTTTACCCAATACGATTTGTTATCACACCGTTTGATTCCGTTGAGTGTCATCATTTTTTTTGTCAAATCGCCATTTATAAAGTAATCGTGATTACCAATAACTCCAAAGACTCCATAGTTACTTTTTAGTTTACCCAATTCAGTGAATACCGGTTCGATATATTGTTTTCCCATGGAAATATAATCTCCACCAAGTATAATGATGTCAGGATGTAAGTCATTAATTCGCTGCACGAGTTTTTTTACCCTTTTTATTGAGAGCGCTGCACCATGATGAATATCGGATACAAATACTATCCGTTTACCATCAAATGATTTTGGAATGTCGGGTGATTTTATGCTAACACGGGTTATTTTAACCCATCTTGTTTCCAGATAAGAATAAGCCGGTAAAATAATTCCTGTGGCTATAATAATTAATAGGAGTTTGGTTCTTTTCTTAAGTTTCATGTGTAAATAATTGTTTTTTAAAAGTCACATGGAACTCGCATGTCAGATTTTCATCTACTTTGGGGAACGCCTGCGTTCATGCTCGTTTCATTTGTTGTTTTAAATTGGGAATAAAATTACTGTAATAACGCCGGAAGCTTTCATATAGTTTTATTCTGTCCTCTTTTCCATTGGTGCTATATTAAGTAAGAAAATACTGTATGGTGGTACCTGATCTTCTAATTAAAATTAATGATTATCTTTGTTTCTCCTAAAATAATTATATTTGAAGGATTCAATCATAAAATGTAGGATAAAGAATCTGTTTATCTTGCTAAAATAAAGAACAAATATACGTATAACAATTTAATATATCATGTTAAAAAAACTCCTTTTGTCCGCCGTGTTTATTGGCTCTTTAGTTCAGGCTCAACAAACATATAAATCACCATTAACTTCCGCCATTAAAGAATCAGATTTAAAAAAAGATTTGTATGCAATGGCTGACAACCACTTCCGGGGTCGTGAAGCCGGAACTTTGGATGAATTGAAAGCGGCAGTATGGCTTGCAGATGAAGCTAAAAAGGCGGGCATGCAACCCGCAGGTGATGATGGCACTTTTTTTCAGTTTTTTCATTTAATTCGCCATCGACCATCGGATAGAAGTACCATAAGCATTAACGGAAAAGGATTGGCTTTGTGGTCGGATGTGCTCATTGCACAACCGAACGAAGCAATTGTAGATGCTCCTATCGTATTTATTGATAAAGGCAGAGTGGAAGATTTGGAAAAAGCAGACCTTAAAGGAAAAGCAGTAGCCATTATGGCCTCCGACGAAGGTTTGAATCTCAATATGTCGTTACCCGAACGACGTTATCCGGTTTTTGTTCGCAATAAATTTTATGAGAAGCTGACAGCCAAAGGAGCAGTGGCTATTATTTTTATAGCAGATAAATTAGGTGAAGAGTCCTGGCCGGCAGTAGTTCCTCAAATGACAAGAGGTCTTTATGATATTGCAGGAGGAATTAATGAAAAAATATCTCCTAAAGCTCCGGTTATATGGGTTCATGAAAAAGAACTTGATGCATTGAAGAAAGCAGGAAGTAGATTGACAACGAATATTATAACCGAAACTTTCTGTTATCCTTCGGTCAATGTAATTGGAAAAATTGTTGGTACTGATTCCAAACTAAACAAAGAATACGTGCTTATCAGTGGTCATCACGACCATGAAGGTATCCGACAAAAATACGGTGAGGATTCAATTTATAACGGAGCTGACGATAATGCAAGTGTTTGCGTTGCTATGCTTGCTATGGCTCGTGCTTATAAAATACAACCTGCCAAACGCTCCCTGTTGTTTGTTTTTCATGGCTCTGAAGAACGGGGTTTGCTTGGTTCAAAATATCATGCTGCTCATCCTGTTGTTGATAAGTCTTCCATCATTGCTGTTCTCAACGGAGATATGATAGGTCGAAACGATGTAAATGAAGCAACCATATTAGGGGCTAATGATCCGCATAAAAATTCGGATGATTTGGTAGAGATAACGCTGAGAGCTAATGAAGAAGGCCCGAAGTTCAGATTGAATAAAGACTGGGATAAACCGGAACATGTGGAGTACTTCTATTTTCGAAGCGACCATCTGCCTTACGCTAAAACAGGAATTCCGGCCATCTTTTTTACCAGCATGCTTCACAGTCAGTATCACACACCAATGGATAAACCGGAAAACATCAATTACTTAAAATTAAAAAAGATGACCGACTGGATATATCGTACCAGCTGGATTTTGGCGAATGAGAAAGAAAGACCTGCTTTAGTCACAAATTTCAAGTTAGAAAGATAAAAAGACTGCATCGAAAATTTATACTTTTTCCTCACCAGAGCAGTAGAAACGTAAATCAGATAAGGTCTTATGGCAGTTGAATAACTACCTTTGCAGTCTGAAAGTAATAAGAGATGAAGCAAGGAAAAATTGTTGATATGACGTCAGGTCCTATCACCCCGCAGATTATTCATTTTACCATACCGTTAGTAATTGGAAATTTTTGCCTGCTTACCTATAATGCGGCTGACTCCATAATTGTAGGTCGTTTTATCGGAGCCAATGCGTTGGCAGCTGTTGGAGCAGCAAGTCCAATTATGAATATCGTTTTGTTTCTTATAGTGGGCATTTGTCTGGGCATGTCGGTTCTAATGGGTAATTTCTTTGGTTCTGGCGATATTGCCAAGCTGAAACGGGAAATATCGACAGCCATTATTGCAGGAGGGGTATTTACCCTGGGAATTGTTATTCTGGGACTGTTATTTTCGCATGCTATTCTGTCATTGATGCATACTCCGGCAGAAATCATTGATGATGCAACGCTTTTCCTGCGAATTATCTTCGTGGGAATGTTTTTTACCTTTATCTATAATATTTATGCTTCCACGTTGCGGAGCATGGGTAATTCTAAAGCTTCACTTTACTTCCTGATAGCTTCTGCCCTACTTAACGTTATTCTGGATTTACTTTTTGTAGCTGTACTTAAGTTAGGTATAGCAGGTGCTGCGTGTGCCACTGTTATTGCTGAAGCATTGTCAGCGCTGTTTTGCATTATTTACGTACGAAAAAGAATTCCTATTTTGAAATATGCACGACACGAATTTGTTTTTGACCGTTTGCTGTTGCGCGAAACGGTGAATTACAGCTCCGTGGCGGCCATGCAGCAAATTACTCTCCACATTGGTAAGCTGCTGGTACAGGGAGCCGTCAATCCACTGGGGATATTTGCTATTGCGGCTTTCAATGCGGTAAGCAAGATTGATGACTTCGTGATGATTGTACAACAGAATATTGCACATGGCACTACAGGTTTCCTGGCTCAGAACAAAGGCAGCCATAGTGGAGCATACCGTATCAGAAAAGGTTTTTTCACAGGACTTAAATTGGAGGTAATCTACAGTCTGATAATGGGAGTACTTATTTTTGTATTCGCCCGTCAGTTCGTTACACTATTTGTCGGGAATGAGGGTACCAGGGTCGTAGAATCGGGTGTACAGTATCTGAAAATCATGTCTTTTCTGTATCTTCTTCCGGGAGTAACCAATATACTTCAAGGGTATTTCCGCGGTTTGGGGAAAATGAAAATAACTCTTAACTCCACTTTCACACAGATAGTAGGTCGTGTAATTGCCGCTTACCTAATGGCACCTTATTTCGGACTGAAAGGTATTGCATTGGCCTGTCTGGTAGGATGGATTCTCATGCTGACCTATGAGCTCTGGGTGTTTGTTCACACCTGGAGACAAAATTAGGTTTCGGTGAAATAAATTGTAAAATTGGTTCTCTTGTCAGGATCTTTACACATTTAAACTACTAATAAACAGACGGATACTGATTTTGAAGAATCTTTTCGGCTTAATTAGTTCTGTGTTTAAATCCACAACCCAGCTTCGTGAAAGATTTATTTTATTTTTTTTAAGTTTTTTTCAAAAAAAAAACAGATGTTGTAATTTATTATAGTAACTTTGTGGTGTTTATATATTAGTTTTTAGGATATTGCATTCATATATTTTTGTTATTTACATGTAAAATTATGTTATACAAAAACGATATCGAATCCATGAAAAAGAAAAAGTTACCGGTGACTTCTGCTCTTCGTCAAAAAGCTGAAGAAGAATTAGCAAAACTGGAGTCAAAGCCAAAGCTAATGAAAGTAGACTCTTTGGTTTTAAATCACGAGTTATTAGTTCACCAGATAGAATTGGAAATGCAAAACGATGAACTGCTGAAAGCTAATAATCTTACATTCGTTGTTGCAGAAAAATATAGAGAATTATACAATTTAGCTCCGGTTGGTTATTTCACACTAACAAACAAAGGGGAGATTATTGAGGTAAACTATTGTGGTTCGGAGTTACTTTGTAAAGATGCAAAGGATTTAAATTATAGCCTGTTTGGATTTTTTGTTACTGATGAAACCAAGCCAATTTTCAACATATTTCTTGAAATGATATTTCTCACAAAGACAAATGAAACTTGTATGGTAAGCTTGAATGTAGGTGATAATATAATTAAACATGTATTACTTACAGGTATCTGCACCAAAAATAGTAAACAATGCCTTATTGCAGTAATTGATACCACTGAGCTTATATCTATTGAAAACAAAGTAAAGCGTTTGGAGGATTTAAATAATTACTTTATTGGTAGAGAACTAAAAATGGTGGAATTAAAAAAAGAAATCAACGATCTTTTAAAAAGTAAGGGTCTTGAAAACAAATATCTTAACACATAAAAGAGCATTGTTCATCAAACAACAAACAATGCTCTGAATTATTGACACTGTCAACTAAATTACATCCTCTCCATATACCAACTTAATTCTTTTTCCATTTTTTTGTATTTAAAAATGGTAGTAATAATTTTCTGCAGGCGCATAAAAGCTGTTTCGCTTTTTACCACGTAATCGAAGGCAGCATGATGCATACATTCAATGGCTACTTCAATTTTATCCTGCGACGATAACATCACCACCGGAATATCGGGATGGTTGGTTTTAATCTTATCCAACGTTTTAATTCCATTCATAGCCGTTTTGTCAATACTATCCAGATAATAATCAAGCACAATGATATCAGGATTGTGCGATAGATTTTCCAGACAAAGTTCGCCGGTAGCATAGGTTTCAATACTAAAATCAGCTCGTTGCAAAAAATCAATTTCAAGTGATTTCAGGAAGAAGACATCATCATCAACCAAAAAAAGTTTTATTTTTTCGTTTTTCATCAGTTTTTATTTTTAATAATATTATATTCTTCTTCTAATTCCTGGCAAGCCTGATTACAAATATTTCCAAGCTGTAAAACCATATCTTGTATAAGTTCCGATTGTTGCATTGTTCCGGCATAATCCTGTACTTTTCTTGCCATATTTTCAAAATCGACATTAATGCCTACTATGGCAAACGAAGGTATCATTTTATGTACCGCGGAATGTAATCCATTCCAGTCTTTTTCCTCCAAACTCTTTTTCATAGCGCTGATAAGCGGTGGCGTTTGTTCCAGATACAGCGAAATCATTTCCATCATCAATGTGGGGTTTGATTTGGTTCTGATATTCAGATATCCCAGGTTGGTACAGCGGATTACTTTTGTATCGCTGACTACTTTTATATCAGTCACTACTTCCATTTCGTTTTCAGTGTTTTCTATAGCTGCTGCTTTTTTAACAAGTCCTATTATTTTAGAATAAAGTATTCGCTCGTCCACCGGCTTAGCTATATAATCATTCATTCCCACGTACTTACATTTGGCCAAATCTACCGTAGTAACATCCGCAGTCAGAGCAATAATGGGAATATCCGAATGCATGGTGTTCCGTATATAATCCGTGGCTTCAAAACCGTTCATTTCAGGCATTTGCAAATCCATCAGAATTACATCATAGTCTTTGGTTTTCATTTTTTCTATGGCTATTTTTCCGTTATCGGCAATATCACGTTCAAACCCAAAATCGTCCAACAGCGTTTTCATCAATAGTTGATTGAGCGGAATATCTTCCACTACAAGCACTTTTATATCTTTAATTTCTTCATCTAACTGTTCGATAATAATATCATCGGTCACTGCTTCGTTTGTCTTCTGAAAATTCAGGATAAAGCTAAACGTTGAGCCTTCATTGAGTTTACTCGTTACCTGTATGGTTCCACCTTGCGCTTCCACCAATTGCTTTACGATAGCAAGTCCCAGTCCGGTGCCACCATACAAACGGGAAGTACCACTGGAAGCCTGTTGGAAGTTCTCGAAAATTTTTCCGATTTTTTCCTCTGAAATGCCAATCCCGGTATCTTTTATGGAAAATTGAACGCTGGCATTATCGTCATTATTGGACAACAAACGGACACTCACGTAAATTTTCCCTTTTGCTGTAAACTTTACGGCATTGCTCACCAAATTCAAAATAATCTGATGCAGTCGAACCGGATCGCCCACCAATGCTTCAGGAATGGTTTTATCGTAATCAACTACCAGTTTCAGGTTTTTTTCCAGAATTTTAGTTTCAAACAAATGAAGCATGGCAGAAATGGATAATTCTATTTTAAAAGGAATTTTTTCAAACACCATTTTACCTGCATCAACTTTAGCCAAATCAAGTATATCATTAATAAGTACAATCAAAGCATCCCCACTCATTTTGATGGCCGAGAGGTATTCTTTTTGCTTAGCTGTCAGTTCCGATTTGAGTAACACCTTTGTAAACCCGATAATGGCATTCATTGGTGTACGAATTTCATGACTCATATTGGACAAAAATTGCTGTTTGGCCTTTACGGCTGTTTCAGCTATCATGGTTGAAGTTTCGGCTTTTCGTTTTGCAATTTCGGCAATTTCCGTAGCCATTTCAGCAAACACGATGGCTTCGTTTAATTGTGTTTCAATTTTCTTCTGATCGGTAATATCACGTGCAACTACTACCACTCCCTGCACATTTCCCCGGTCGTCTTTATAAACCGAACCGTTGAATAAAACATCAGTAAACTTTCCATCGCGGATGGTCAACGGAAAATCAGTTACAAAACCATTGGCAAACACATCCAGATAAACCTCTTTTGCCTTTTCGGATTCGGTGAAATAGTCAAAGAAATCAGTACCAATCATATCCTCACGGCTCAGACCTGCAATCTTTACCGAAGCATTATTTAAATCGGTTATTTTTCCTTCCAGATTAATTGTGAATAAAGGGTCGAGACTGGCTTCAATAAGACTTCGGGCATATTCAGAAGCCAATTTTTGAGCAGTAACATCGCGGGCTACAATCACCACACCCAATACATTTTCATTTCCATCTTTGTAAACCGAGCCATTAAAAAGCACATCAGTCAGTTTTCCATCCTTATGACGAAGCGTAAGTGGTGAATCGGCAACCGAACCATTGGCAAACACTTCCTGATACACTTCACGAGCCATCTGAGGTTCGGTAAAATAATCGAAAAAATCAGTGCCGGTTAATTGTTCGCGTGTCAGTCCGGTTATATTTACCAGGGCTTCATTCATATCCGTTATTTTTCCTTCAATATTAATGGTTATCAAAGGATCCAGACTGGCCTCAATAAGACTCAACGAGTATTGCGAAGCTAACTTCAAAGAATAGCTGAAAGCCTCAAGTTCTTTAGTTGCAGTTTCGCGTCTTTCTTTTTCTTCGGTTTGAAACACCAACTCTTTGTCTGCTATGACCAACTCTGCAGCACGTTTTTCTTTTTCTTCTGTTTGAAAAACTAACTCTTTATCAGCTATTTTCAACTCGGCTGCGCGTTTTTCTTTTTCTTCTGTTTGAAAAGCTAACTCTTTATCAGCTATTTTTAATTCGGCTGCACGCTTCTTCTTCTCTCCCGTTTGATAAACGAGTTCTTTATCTGCGATTTTTAATTCGGCTGCGCGTTTTTCTTTTTCTTCTGTTTGAAAAACCAATTCTTTATCGGCTATTTTTAATTCGGCTGCGCGTTTTTCCTTTTCTTCATTTTGAAAAACCAGCTCTTTGTTTGCCAGAATCAGCTCAGCTGCACGTTTTTCTTTTTCATTATTCTGAAACACCAATTCATTATTAGCAATAATCAATTCGGCAGCGCGTTTCTCTTTCTCATCATTCTGAAAAGCCAGTTCTTTGTTAGCTATAATCAATTCATTGGCGCGCTTTTCTTTCTCGTGATTCTGGAAAACCAGTTCTTTATTGGCAATAATCAGTTCGGCTTCGCGTTTTTCTTTTTCGATATTCTGAAAAGCCAGTTCTTTATTGGCATTTCGCAATTCAATAGCCCATTTTTGTTCCTCAATATCTCTTGCTACCAATACTGCTCCAAGTATATTGCCGCTTAAATCTTTATAAACCGAACCATTAAAAAGCACATCAGTTAATTTCTTGTTTTTACTGCTAAATGTCAATGGATAATCCTTTACAGATTCATTGGCAAAAACTTGCTGATAAACCCCTTTAGCTTTTTCAGTATCAGTAAAATAGTCAAAGAAATTGGTACCAATCAGTTTTTCGCGTTCCACACCCGTAATAGTTACTTTTGCCTGATTCACATCTGTTATTTTCCCATTGATGTCAATGGTTATCAGCGGATCAAGACTGGCTTCTATCAGGCTACTGGCATATTGCGATTCATGTGTCTTAGTTCTTTCCATTTTTTATTCTTATCTATAACTGATAACTGTTCATTGTCAAATATCTTCTATCTGATTTCTTTTTTTTACTTTCAACTGTTTGAAATGTGAAGGTGATAATCCGGTCACTTTTTTAAACTGATTGGAAAGATGAGCCACACTGCTGTAGTTCATCTTCCAGGCTATTTCCGTTATGTTTAGTTCATCGTAGATAATTAATTCTTTAATTCGCTCTACTTTATGATCAATAATAAAATGTTCGATGGTTGTTCCCTGCACTTCCGAGAACAGATTAGCCAGATAGGTATAATCATGATTTAGTTTTTCGCTCAGATAATCGGAAAAATTCACTTTGATAGGCTCATCGGCATAATGCACCATCTCGATAATAGCATTCTTAATTTTTCCAATCAATACAGCCCGTTTGTCATCCATAAGTTCTAGTCCGGCAGCCATTAATCCGGCTTTCAGTGCTTCACGTTGATCCATCGAAAGATTTTCCATCACCTCCACTTCGCCGAGTTCCACTACAATAAAATGGAGTCCCAGTTTTTTCAGTTCTTCTTTTACCGCCATTTTACAGCGGGTGCTCACCATATATTTGATATATAATTTCAAAATAGATTGTTTTAAAAGATACGTGGGTAAAGATACGCTACTTTATATCCTAAACCATTACAAAACTTTGAAAATTAGTTACATAATTCACACATTTTGTAAGTAAAAATATATCTTTTAAATAAAAAGAACATTGAAAGCCCTATTGCACGTAATGTCCGACGATTATCTATCTATAAAGTTCTATGGATATACAAATTGTGATTATTCAAAAATCTATATGTTTGTTGTTTAATTGTTACGTCAAAACAGGAAAGTCTTAAAGCGCACTTGTTCTTTAGTCTGGTTTTAAATTCTATAAAATTATTGTTGTACTTAACTTCCCATAAAACTAACTCAGTGAGAGCCATAAAGAGAATGCTGAATAATGGCGTCCAATTGAAATGAGATGCTTTATGAATTGTCACAACCAGTTTGTTCATAAATTTCACTTCGCCGGGAGCAAAAAGTAAGAGGGCTATGATACTGGATATTACCAATTCAAGAAGCATATAATAAACACCACACTTTCTCATCTGATTTGTCATTAATATTGCACAAAGATGATAGTTTCTGATTGTGTTTTATTACATAATTACAAAATAAAGTTTCATAATTCACACATTCTAAAGCAAGCACATCCATCCTGTAGATATTGTTCGATACATGTCTCCAAACTACCAGGATACAATGTGTGAATTTTACAATTTGTTTTCAGAATTATGTAACACGAAGGATTGTGTAACCATCTAAATTTGCATCACTAATTTTAAGCTGATATGAAACGAGTATTTAAACAGGCATTCAAACCAAAGACCCTGTTTATTGCGAGTTCTCCCCGATAAATCGGGACAAGCTATGTGACCTTTAAAAACAATTATTTACACATGAAAATAAACATACCTGTTTCAAAAGCCCGACAACTGGCGTTGCATCACACGATGAAGTTAAGCGAAAGCACCATAGCAAAAACAGCTATTGCAAACAACTTCCTGACTGATTTTGCCGATGTTCTTCTTTTTATACATCATTTTATGAAAGAAACTTTCTCGCGCAAACTGGAAATAAAGGAGTTTTTTCGCCAGTGTTTTGCTATCGGCTACAAGTCTTTACCACTTATATCTGTCACAGGTTTCATAATGGGTTTTGTGCTCACTATTCAGTCGCGTCCGGCACTTGTACGCTTTGGTGCTGATACTTTGCTACCCGGTATGGTGGCAGTTTCGTTGATCAGGGAAATGGGACCGGTTATCACAGCACTCATCTGTGCAGGAAAAGTAGCATCGGGCATGGGTGCCGAACTGGGAAGCATGAAAGTAACCGAACAGATTGAAGCTATGGAAGTATCTTCCACGCATCCCATGCGATTTTTAGTTGTTACCAGAGTATGGGCTGCCACATTTATGATTCCGCTTTTAATTCT
>Ga0302288_1000453_pt1 | contig 33399 bp, 24 predicted proteins | sample III_Fen_N1_1_FD_194549 | JGI IMG/M metagenome (GOLD analysis project Ga0302288, IMG submission 194549) | Peat permafrost microbial communities from Stordalen Mire near Abisko, Sweden - III_Fen_N1_1 | ecosystem: Environmental > Terrestrial > Soil > Wetlands > Permafrost | place: Sweden: Abisko...
TCCAACTCTCTTGTAGGTTGTAATACAAAGCAAATGGTTCTATGTTCCGTTTTGTTATTTCGTCTTTGCCTTCTGAATGATAGGTGATATTCAAAACTTTAAAAGTTGTCAATGCGTTTTGAATTAATGTCAATGAATTACTCGTGTTTGTATTTGGCATGGCAGGGCTAATAGCAATCCTTTTGGAAAGTAAATCTACTTTTTCTTTTGTTGAATACAACAGAATGGCTTTTATTTTATTTACTGCCTCTGCATATTCTTTACTGAGTGAACTATCTCTGTTTTTCATCACTAATTGTTCAGCAGTAATTAAAGCATTTGCCTCGCTTTCGGTAAACATAACCGGGGGAATTCTATATCCTTCCATTAGAGAATATCCTTTTCCGTCTTCTGTAAATATGGGAACACCTGCCTGTTCCAACGCTTTTATATCTCTGTAAATTGTTCTAACACTAACTCCAAATTTTTCAGCAAGAGTAGTTGAATTTAATATTCTCTTCGTTTGCAGTTGAGTTAAAATTGCAGTCAGTCGGGAAAGTCTTTTTATGTCGTTATTGTTCATTTGTTGTCTGGCTTTTATTTAGTATAATAGTCTCGATTGTCTTGCCACTAACGACCTATGCGCATTTGGCAGTCACCGTTTCACGGGATGTTCCATTTGCGGAAGTATTCACCCCTCGCCCTGCGACAAAGTGAATTTGGGAGCAAAACCTGCTAAATGTACAGTTTGTCCAGTCTTGACGGAATCAGTCAGGCAATGTCCCAAAAGCCGTGTGCTATGGTCTGTAGCTTATGTTTTGTTTTATGTCATTTACAAAGCTCCACCGCTTATAGCCTCCCCTTTTTTCTTTACAACATAATTACCCCACTCAGTAATAGCTGTCAAAACAGGAATAAAAGTTTTACCAAAGTCAGTTAAGCTATAGGTAACTTTCAGTGGCGGTTTCTTACCACAAACTGTTCTCAAGAGTAAACCGTCTTTCTCTAATTGCTTTAACTGCAAACTCAATGTCATTTCAGTAACTGTGGGCATTTCTTTACGAAGATCAGTAAATCTTTTTTCCTCATCTTTTAGATGATAGAGAATAACAGCTTTCCATTTTCCACCCACTAAGTCCATTGTCAAACTTACAGTACAAGGGTAAATTTTACCTTGTACTTTCACATAATCACTTAGACACTCTGTTTTCATATCCATTTTATTTTGCACCTATCTAATTGGATAGTTATTGCAAAAGTAGTTTATTATAAATAATTTCGCACCTATAATTTTGATAGCATAGATATTAATTGTTAAAGCAAACCTTTTATGGCATTAATTATTTTAGGACATCCACACTTTGATAAATCATTAGCAAACAAAACCATTATTGATGAATTGCAGAACAGCAACCTGGATATTGAAGTCAGACACCTTCATGCATTATATCCGGATTACAAAATTGATGCAAAAGCTGAACAAGAAGCCTTGTTGAGACATCAGACTATTGTATTTCAATATCCTGTTTATTGGTACAATATGCCTGCTATCTTGAAACAATGGTTCGATGTTGTATTTGAATATCAATTTGCTTACGGTTCAAAAGGTGACAAACTGAAAGGCAAAAATTTCATTCCCAGTTTTACTGTTGGAGCACCTGAAAATGAATACAAAACATTAGGTGAACATCATTTTCGAGTGTACGAGTTTTGTAAGAATCTGGAGCAGACAGCTTATTATGCACAAATGAACTATGTAGAGCCTTTTTATTTCCATGGGACTTCATTAGCCGTGGGATATACTGAAAATAATGTAAAAGATAAAGCAAAAAATCAGGCAAAAAGATTAATAACACTTCTATTGGAATTACAATAAATTACATATAAAATTTGTTCGAATATTAGAGCTTACGAGCCAATCCGGACTTCTCTAACTCTTCAGATTTTTCTTTCTTTCAATCAGTTCACTTGGTGTTAACCCAAATAGTTTTTTGAAAGCGAATGAAAAATGAGATAAAGCTTCAAATCCCAAATCAAGATAAATTTCGGCTGGTTTTTCGTTCTTTTTGTCAATAAGGAAATATGCTTCCTGCAAACGTTTTTGTACCAGCCATCGGCTGGGTGTTTCATTGAAAATTGCTTTGAAATCCCGTTTAAATGCCGATAAACTGCGTCCTGTCAGGTATGCAAACCTTTCAATAGTTACATTGAATTTGAAGTTTCGGTTCATAAACTCTTCAATGTTTATTTTTAGGGGAATGCCATAATCAAAGAATAAGCCCGCCAACTCAGGTTGCTCCTGCAACAAGATAATCAGTAATTCTTCATGTTTAACATCGGTAAATGCTTCATTTATTTTTCCGTGATTGTAATACGGCAACAGGGAATGAACAAAATTCGGTATCAAATCATTTTTATTTATGTGTAAAATCGTGTCGTTTGAATTGAATTTTGTTGTCTTTACGTTGTGTTTCTCCTGAAACATTCGAAGAAACTTCTCGTCAAAAAAAACAAAAACCTTTTCAAGTTCATTATTCTCTTTTTCTTTCATAAACCTTGCCAAACGGTTCTTTCGCGCAAGACCGCATTCGCCCGATTTAAGCGTGTAATTTTTATTGCCGTCATAAAGATGCATTACACCCTTTATAATAAACATAAAGGTATATTCGGCAATAAACTGCTCGGGCGAAATTGTACCGATATAATAATTTGCTTCACTCATTTTACGTTCCAGATTTAATCATGCATTGATTTTCGACAAAAAGGCACGTGTCTCAGCAACAACAAGATCTTGAAATTTAGGGTCTTGTGATAACGCAGAGCCAAGCATCGGCTGACCTTTTTCGTCAAAGTAAATACCGGTTTTACCCGATTGATTGATTAGAACTTTTGTAATGACTTTTGCCGACTTTGCGGGCGTACTGCTATAGGTAGAGAAAGGAGGAATTACCGCCATAATCTGACCAAATATAAAGCGTACAATAGCATTCGCACTTTCGCCACCAAGACTTGTTCCCCGTGTTATTCCCGGTTCTACAGCATTGAAATGTAATCTCGTATTTTCCCTTGCAAAAGCCATTGTAGAAGCAAGAATACATTGCTTTGATGTCGCATAGGCATCTGTGCCTGCTATTTTAGAACCTCCCTCTTTCCATTCGCCCCGGGCACTTGCTTCCACCGAGATAAACCTACCACCGCGCATTCCCATAAGTTTTGCAGGTTTGCGTTCAGGGTCTTCAATGGCAGAAGCAATGAAAACTACGTTTGCTCCGTCAGGGAGATGAGAAGCTAGCATTTCGGTTAATTCGAACGCTCCAAGATGATTTGTGGCAAACGTCATATCCCAGTCTTGAGCACTTTTTGTTGCTTTAGACGGCATAATCCCCGCGTTGTTGAGTAATCCAACTATCTGAAGTCCAAGCGTTATAATTTATTGCACTGCTTGTCTCACACTGGTCATATCCGAGATATCACACACTACTGATACCGCATGATGACCTTTTTGCTCTATAATATTCTGCAATTCGTCGAGCTTCTTTGGATTTCGACCAACTAAGATAACTGTACCGTAATTGACCAGTTCGAGAGCTGTGGCACGACCTATACCAGAGGTTGGTCCGGTGATGATAAACGCTTTGCTATTAGTAAAATCTTTTAAAATTGTCTTTAACATAATAACCTCCTTTTAAATTAAAAATTATACTGCAAAGATCGGTATAATTTTCTCAACCAACTTTCTTGAAAAGTCCAAAGTCGTTTTACTGAAAAGTCCAAATATTGGATGTTTTTTTGTTAGTGGTATTATATTCGTCATTGTATTTATATCAGTTAAACAAATGTCTGAACTCATAAAGGCTTGATAGACTATGTTTTGTCTTGAACAGCTTACGTAACGACTGCTGATATTAAGCCTCTAATGTTTCAATGTCTTTTTGTCTTTCAGGTTTACTGCTTATAACCATAACCTGATGTCCTTTTTGCACCAACTCTTTTGTTAGCGGCTTACTGATGTTCCCTAAAGAACCTGTTACTATAATATTCATTTTCTATTTTTTTGATTATAGTTATTTTGATTATGCAAAATTACAGTGTGACTGAGAAACAAACGTTTCCAATTCTACTATTGTTGTAGCCAAAATTAGGTTTGTTTTAGTTGACTATGAACATGCACAGTTATAGCTATACATAAAGGCATTTCAATATTGATCTAAATCCAGACCATTTTATATTAATCTTCACACCAAACAAAGATTCCATCATAAAATTATCTTTCTATACTCCATGATATATTTGGAAGCTACAATCTAAATGCGAAGTGAGTCTGACACTTCAGCAACAAGGTTTTATGTTTTCGATTTTTGTCAATAATTTTGTTTGGCTTACGAGATAATCGCCACCGCAGGTTGAAACAGGCAAATGCGACTTCGGACGGATTACTTATTACCCCTATTCACTGTAAGTGAAGCAACAATATCCATTTTTGTCGTTTGGGGACAAAAGTAAAGTCTTTGCCCATTGATTTACAGGTGTGAGAATGCCACAAACTACCATCTAAACGCCACAAGCTGCCACCAACCCGAAAAACGATGCAAGTGATGAATTTTCCTTGTTTATTTGCTGATAAATTGATTGACAAGACAATTTGTATGAGAGTTGAAAAATATAGAGGTCAACAGATATATTTCCTTATTAATCACCCAATTTATCGATAGACAAGTGAACGGACGTAGAGTGATAAACCTGTTGATTCATTGATCAATTAATAAAAGTATCAGTAAATTATTAAGGCAGTATGCACATAAACAGACTGATAACCTGATTTGCCGGTCAATTGACAAAAAGATAAATATGGCTGTTTTGCAAATTGACAAAACAAGATGATAATCAACTGATATATAAAAATAAAAAGTGATCTGTAAACTGATTGTATAACTAATTAAAAATTTTAAAAGTATGAAAGAGCCTTTATTTATGGCTTTCTCCACCCAAAAAGGAGGAACCTGTAAGACAACCCTCACAGTGCTTGTGGCAAGCTATCTGCACTACCTGAAGGGGTACAATGTGGAGTAAAAAAGGTTATTTGAGTACCGGTTATCAGAAACAACCACACCTATTAAGAAAGACAAGAAAACGAATTGAAACACTCTTTTCTCAAATCTGTGATCAATTTATGACTCGTCGAAACTACACTAAGTCTTTTGACGAATGCAAGACAAGAATATTGTCAAAAACAACCACAGCAACGGTTATTTAAATGACAACCAGACTGTTGACAATTCTAAAGCACTCACTAAATTCACTACCGGTTATAAAGACATAAAACTAGTTAGATATTATTATCAAATAGAGGAAAAAATCATTTATCTCTGATACTATTATTGTATTTTTGTATACAAGATGTATTCACTAATTTTACTTTCATTATAATAGATCTTTATTAATAATTGCTTTTGACTTATTCATAAAAAAGAATTATCCAAAGCAACTCTATTCGTTTCAATCAGCAAATTTGGTAACTTGAAAATCTATATAAAAATATGATCTATAAAAAAATGTTCAAGCGAAGTCGATGTCTTTTCAGTTTGATACTTATCATATTCAGTGTTAGTCTTAGTGCTTTTCCCATCATTCCTTTTAGTTTTGATAAATTTCCATATAACGATGAACTTCCATCAAATTCGGTGCAACGAATCTATCATGATAAAGAAGGGTATATGTGGTTCGGCACAAAGGATGGGCTTTGTAGGTTTGACGGATACAGAACAAAAGTTTTCCGATCCAGCTCAGTTAGTCATAATAAACTAACTAACAACAATATACAGTGCATAGTTGAGGACAACCAAAATCATTTATGGATTGGCACGATTGAGGGGATTAATATTTTAGACAAATCAAATTATTCAATCACACCATATAATAATTCATTGATTGGACGAGATAGAATTAATGATTTATGCGTGAATAAAGCAGGTAATATTTGGATAGCAACCAGTAGTAGAGGAATTATCCGCGTAGATCGCAACCAGAAAAATCATATTTATCAGTTCAGTACTAAATTGGGTTCAATTCCGTCTAACAGAGTATCGTCCATCTATCAGGATAAAGAAGGTAAAATATGGGTAATGTTTTGGAAGGGTGGACTAGCTCTATATCAACCAAGTCAAGATAATTTTAAGACACTACCTCCGATAGGAAAAGAAAACAATCCTATTAGAATGTTAGAAGATAAAGACCACAACTATTGGGTATGCACCTGGGGGGATGGCATGTTTGCTTTAGACTCAAAAAACACATCAAGCAATCCCTTTACTCCGGTGTCTTTTACAAAAAACGGGAAACCGGTAAAAATGAGTAATATTATATACAGCATTATACAAGATCCAAAAATGGGATATATTTGGATTATTTCATTTTCAGGATTAGATATACTTAATAAAACGAATGACCACGCACTCAATATAATAGATAGCGAATCACTATTCAATGAACCTTGCAATAAATTATTTCATGATATTATTGTTGATCAAAGTGGAAATTTATGGCTTGGATCAGTTGGAGAAGGAATATACAGACTTGATTTTAGCAAATCTTCATTTCAATCCAATATCTTAACATCACTTACAAAAAAAATAGGGTTTTCGCCCAATGTCTACCACGTTTGTGAAGCTACCGACAACAAGGTTTACTTAGTAATTGACCGTTTGGGATTATACACATTAAATCTTCAAACAGGAGCTTTAACACAATCTTCTAACTCATTATTTCAAGGAACTCAAAACATTCAAGTAATCTATCATATTAAAAGTAAACACGAAATATGGATTGTCAAAGAAGAAGGAAATGATATTTACATCGTCAACGACAGACAAAGCGGAGACTTTAGTAATGTAAAAATGTTATCCATAGACAAAACAAATCATTCTGCTATAAATTGCCTTTTTGAAGACTCTCATGGGAATGTATGGATAGGATTTGAACAAGGATTATACAAACGATCCCCAGATGGAAAAGTTACTTTAATAAATAACAAAATTGCAAATATAAACAGTATTTCGAAAGACAAAAAAGGGAATATTTGGGTTGGGACTGAAAAACAAGGAGTATTTAAAATTCAATTGAATAGCAGATATTCTGTTTCGCATATTGTAAATTTTAGCGAAAAATCAGGAAATCTGCAAAGCAATTCTATCCAGTCCGTTTGTTGTGGAAGATCCGGGAATGTTTACATTGGAACCAGAGAAGGAAGTTTATACTTGTATAATGAAAGTGCTAATAGAATGAATGACATTAGCAACAAGTACGGAATTACAGAGGATGCTATTCAAGACATTGTGGAAGATAATTATGGATTGCTGTGGATATCTACTGTAAAAAAAATAATTCGCTATAATCCGGCCAATCATGTATCAACTTACTATACTCCATCCGATGGAGTATTAGTCAGCTCTTTCTCCAAAAACGCGGGTATTAAACTTCAAAATGGTCAGATATTTTTTGGTGGAAACAAAGGATTCTGTTTATTCACTCCTGGTATCACAAACGAACATCACGCAGCCGTTTCAAGAATAATTATCACAAACATTGATGTAAATAACCAATCTATTTTTGATCATAGCAATGACTCGCATTTTGACTCTCAACACAATAAATTAACTCTTCAGCCTAAAGATGACAATATAAGTCTTGAATTTTCATCTTTGAATTACTCATCTGCAGAAAAAATACAATATGCCTATAGATTAATAGGCATTGACAAAGATTGGGTATATCTTGGTAATGATCGCCGATACGTGAACTACACCAACCTTCCTGCAGGACGATACACTTTTGAGGTAAAAGCTACAGACGAAAATGGTCAATGGGGTAATCAAATTTCATCACTAACCATTATTAAAAGACCGCCTTTTTATCAAACATGGTGGGCTTATCTGCTTTATTTAGTTATTATTGGAGCCACCACCTACTTCGTGCTAAAAAATATTGCTCATCGTATTCGGTTAAGAAATGAATTGAAAATTTCGCATATAGAGAAAGAGAAATCAGAAGAGCTGGCTCAAATAAAATTGCGATATTTCACCAACATTTCTCACGAGTTGCTTACGCCACTTACTATTATTATGTTGTTGATTGAGAACCTGCAAAAGAAAAACAGCGGAGACTCCTCTCAGTTCGAAATAATGAAAGATAATATCATCCGGTTAAAAAGATTGATTCAACAAATTCTGGTATTTCGCAAAACCGAAAGTGGCAATATGAAATTGAAAATTCGTCAGAATGATGTTGTTGCTTTTGTTAACAATATATGCCAGTCTAATTTCCGTCCTTTAATCAACGAAAAAGAAATTAATTTTTCTATTGTTGTTGAACATGAAAGTTACATGGCTTATTTCGATCCTGATAAGCTGGATAAAGTGATTTATAATTTACTATCCAATGCCTTTAAGCATACGCCCAGAAAAGGATCGATAGCGGTAAAAATGAGCTTTGTTCCAAGACAGGATGATGTATTCATGCGTTTGTCCGTGTCGGATACGGGAGATGGAATTGCCGAACAAGATATCCCACATATTTTCAAGCGTTTTTATATAAGCAGCACTTCTGACCAAAGCCAGAGTCATGGAATTGGGTTGGCATTAACATACGACCTATTGCAAATCCATAAGGGCAGCATCGAGGTGAAAAGTCAATTGGGCGAGGGAGCAGTATTTACGTTCGAAATACCGGTTACGCAGGGATGTTATACCGAAGAAGAGTTGTGGACTGAAGAGCTGGAAGCAAAAGAAGCACTCCAAATTCCCGAAATTTTCCCAGTAGAAGCAACTGCCGAAATTCAGGAAAAGCAAAAGGAAAAGCAAGACCTCACGATTTTGGTAGTTGAAGACAATCAGGAGTTAAAGAATTTAATCGTTGATTACTTCTCCAATCAATATACTGTTTTAAGTGCCGATAATGGAGTGGAAGCATTAGAAATTATAGCTAAAAATGAAATCTATTTGATTATCAGCGATGTAATGATGCCCGAAATGGATGGATTGACACTTTGCAAAATACTGAAAAATGATGTGGCAACCAGTCACATCAATGTGTTGATGCTTACTGCTAAGAATTCTACCGAAGATCGGATTGAATGTTACAATGCCGGTGCAGATGCGTATATTGCCAAACCTTTTGAAATGGCTGTTCTTAATGCCCGAACCAGAAATCTGATACAAAAGCGGGTACAAAAAACCAATGATTTCAAAAGCAATAAAGATATTAATATTTCATCCATGGAGTATGGTTCCATTGATGAAGTATTTCTCAAACAGGCTATGTTGAAAGTAGAAGAGAAACTCTCAGATGATACTTTTGACTTTGATCAGTTCGCCATAGATATGGCTACTTCCAAATCGACGCTATATCGGAAACTTAAATCGCTAACTGACCTTTCACCGGTGGAATTTATACGAAACATACGCTTAAAACATGCTGCTCAAATGCTCCTAAATAATATCGGAAATATCTCAGATATTGCATTTGCCGTTGGTTTTAATGATCCGAAACATTTCAGCAAATGCTTCAAAACAGAGTTCGGACTTACTCCAAGAGAATATCAAAAGACAAAAAAGGATTAAAGTATTCATAAATAAACCCGTAGTGCCCTTAGAAAATACAAAATTTAACATTTTGATTTCCTGGCAAGTTAAGCCTACCCTGAACACCACTTCAAGTTTTGCCTCAAGCAGGTTTATTATTTTGGAACCGGCAATTTTGGTAATGATGCCAAAAATGGTTGGTGAGAATCTATGAAACCAGCTATGGTATTGAGATTTGGAAAAGTTTATTGAAATTCGTTTCAATAAACTTTTTTAATTTGTATTTCAAAAATAATGAATAGGTCTTTTGTCTAACTTTTGGGGGCAGATCAAAACTGAAGTTCCTCTTTTTTCCGTTTAATCAGAAGTCTATTGCCTGATGGGTTGCCCCTTTGCAGAGCCCATCTCCTCTTCAACTTTGCTTTAAAGTTATTGATTATTCCGGGTAAAATAACCATTGTTGTCCGGTAGAGATATTAGATTCTTCGCTTCGCTCAGAATGACAGATCATTACAATGTCTTTGTAGCGGGATGGGGCGGGATGGGGTAGGTTGGCGGCTTCGCCGCCAACCTACCCCATCCCATAAACATAAAACGTTGACTGTCCTTTCGAACGAAGTGAGAATTGAAAATCGGCGTTAGTCAAATCTCTAACAAAAACATAATTTATTATATTTTCCTGACAACAATGTAAAATAACCAACTATTTTTGGCATCATTACCTGAATCAAAAAAAAACCACCTTGGGAGATTTTAAACTACCCAAGGTGGTCATAACTAAACCTATTAAAATTATTAACCTATTAAAACTAAACTTATTAATTCAATGCTCCAGTATTTGGAGTTGTCGACCATCCCGGATTCTGATAAATCGGAGAAGTTGACACATCCGCTCCATCTGTAGAAGTAATCAAAAAATGTTGAGTTGCAATTGGGCTTAAATAATGAGCCATAGCCCATTTATAGCCGTTAAATGCAAGCGAAGTTGAGGATAGTTCATACGGACGCAAATACATACTAAGCGTCGGTGCTGAAACATTACTTCCGTCTCCAATTCCGTATTTAAGACTACTTGCAGAATACCATGTTTGCATAGGACCCCAAAGTTTAAAGCCTTCAATATGATATGGAGTTGTAATCATTTGATCAAGTGATCTCCAACGTTTCAAATCCATCCAACGAAGACCTTCGGCCATAAGTTCACAACGTCGTTCTCTACGAATGTTATATAATGTCGGGTCAATCAGAGTACCAGCAGAAAAATCAGTACAACTATGCAAATAGCAAAAAAGATTAACGCGAGTTTCTTTTGTTTAGCAACAAAGAAACTCACGTTTTTTTACTCATCCTTTTATAAGAAGAAAATTACAGTTAACCTAACACAACAACTTAATACCCTGGATTCTGAGGTAGTAAATTTTTATTAATCAGGATATCGGATTGAGGAATTGGCCATAGCCAGCCCTTAGTTGCATTAAATGTTCTGGTATCTATTTTGATCTGCGAGAATACCCATTTTGCAGGATTGGTAGGATCAGACAATTTCGTCTTATCATAACCATAAACATCATGTACCAACGATTCATCTTTCCAACGCAACATATCGGCGTATCGCGTCCCTTCCATACAAAATTCAACCCTTCTCTCGTGCCGCATTATCTGACGAAGTTGGGTTTGGTTAAGCCCAGTACCTTCAACAGATTCAATGCTAGGCATGCCCACTCTAGCACGTACCTTATCAATCAGATCATAAATTTCCTGAGCGGTACTACCGGATTCAATAAGTGCTTCGGCACGCATAAGACAGATATCTGCATAACGCATCAAAATTGTATTTAGTGAACTGTTGTTCACATCAGCGATTCCATACTCTGCATACTTGCGTGGCTTGGCACCACAAGGATATTCATCATAACTGGCAGGGATAAAAGTAGCAACACCATATTTTGTACCAGGCAACACCACGGTAGCATCCAACCTTGGATCTCTGTTTACATAAGGATTTTGATCGTTATAACCCGATGTAGCATCTGTAATAGGTTTACCATTGGTCATGTAATATGAATTAATCATATCGGCTGTAATGTTTGAGGTTTGCCATGTACCAAGAACAAATGGTTCAGCCGGCCATGGTTGCGATTGAGTTGTTGGAATATACTGGATATCAAAAATTACTTCAACATTATCCTCATGGGTCTCAGTGAAAAGGTCGGAATAGTTTGGATAAAAATCATAAAGTTTTAGATCCATAACATCCTTAGCAGCCTGTGCAGCCTCTGCCCATTTTTGATTGTAGAGTAATATCTTGGCCTTATATGCCAGTGCTGCCCCTTTTGTGGCACGTCCTACATTCGCACCTGAATAAGAGGTAGGAAGAACACTAGCAGCATCTGCTAGGTCAGCAAGAATTTGAGTCAGCACATCTGCTTTGGCAGTTCTTTTTACATATGCATCAGCTAATGCTAAGACTTTAGTAATAAGCGGCACGTCTCCAAAATAAGTAATCAAATCGGAATAAGCATAACCTCTTAAGAATTTGGCTTCTGCAACCATTGGAGCCTTTACATCATCTGTCACTGAAGCAGTTGTGATATCTTGCATAAATTGATTTGCCCTTGCAATAATTGCATAATCCTGCGACCATTTAGCACTGGGACCCCAACTATTTGAATTTGTACTCCATGAACCGATTTCATTTGAACCCTGCCAAGCTGCCTGACAATAACCGTTATCAGACATAAACTCAAACTGATAAAAATGAGTAGGCGTTGCATTGGGCTGAATAGCATTATAGATGCCCATTAGTGCCATTTTACACTGTGCCTCATTTTGATAGAATGTTGAAGGAGATAGTCTGTCTTTCGGAGTTTTGTTCAGAAGGTCTTCAGAACAACCAAACAAACCCAATAAGATAAACGATAAGGCAATAATTTTATTTATATTGTTCATAATCTTGTTATTTAAAAGTTAACATTTAAACCTGCAGTCATAACGCGAACCTGTGGAAAGGCTTCAGCTCTGGTTTGATCTGTTGTTTGTTCGGGATCAAAACCTTTGAATTTAGTAAAGGTAAAGGCATTTTGAATATTTCCATAAATTCTTAATGAACTTATTCCAACTTTAGAAAGAATTTTTGGACTTATTGTATATCCTAACTCAATATTTTTCAAGCGAAGATAGGATGCATCTTCCATATAGAAAGATGAATGAACGTTAGTACGATACTCGTCCAAGGTTACACGTGGCATTGTATTGCTTGGATTTGTTGGCGTCCATCTGTCCAACCACCACGACCCTAAATTAGCAACACCACTGAATGGAGTAGCAATTTCATAATAGAAATAGCCCTGAATTCCCTGAACACCTTGGAAAAACATACTAAAATCAAATCCCTTCCATTCTAAATTAATATTCATAGAATAAGACAAATCCGGGAATTGTTTTCCGATAACCTTCCTGTCATGATTCTGATCCACTACGCCATCTCCATCGAGATCTTTAAACTTAATGTCTCCTGGTTGCGCATTATAATCGGTAACTGAAACGACACCCGGTTTTAAAGTATACTTACCATTAACTAAATTAAAATCAGAAGTCTGGTAGATTCCATCCATTTGGTAACCGTAGAACGAATTAATAGCTGCACCCACTATAATGGCTTTAGGAGATGTCAACTCCTCATTAACGTCCAATTTTGTGATTTTATTTACGATGTGAGCCAAATTAAGCGTAGATCGCAATTTTAGTCCATTCGCAAATGTTTTCCTGTAAGTTAACGAAGCCTCAATCCCTTTGTTTTGAACCTCACCGGCATTAGCATACGGATAACCCAACGCCATAGTGGCCGGAATAGGTTGTTGCTTTAGTAGACCTTTTGTTCTTTTATCAAAATAATCGGCGGTCAATTCAAAGCCATACTTCAAATTCATATCAACACCAAAATTTAATTGCTCTGCAGTCTCCCATGTTAATTGCTTGTTGGTCATATCCTTTATGGCCACACCAGAATATAATGTACCACCAAGAGAGTAGTTTTGACCAGATGATAAAATATCACTACCATTATAATAATTACCAATGCTTTGATTGCCTAGCCGCCCCCATGATGCACGCAGTTTCAGCAAATTCAACCAACTGGCATTTTTCATAAACTCTTCTTTCGATATTATCCAACCACCAGAGAATGATGGAAACGTTCCCCACTGATGTCCTTGTGCAAATCTTGAAGAACCATCTCGCCTAATGTTAGCCTCAACCAGATATTTTCCTTGAAATCCATAATTTATACGTCCGAAATAAGATCGTAAACCAAGATCGTAGCTTCCGGCATCATTTGTTTGAGTAGCAGCATCTCCTAGACTGAGTATTCTCTGAGTATTGTTGACGAAATTTTTTCGATAGCCACTCTGCCAATCATACGTAAACTCTTCCTCTGAATAGCCTGCCAAAACATTCAACTCGTGCTCACCAATGGTTTTATTGTATTTGAGTAAACTAGTCAACATTGTTTGAACATCTGTCTCATTTGTAACACTTAAGTCAGATTGTTCGGTTTTTGTACCTCCGGCCTTGTTTTGTAATACTACATTGGCATTAAAAGCATTTTTGTTTGATGATATAACGTTATATCCATAAGTAACTTGTGCACTTAAATCTTTAAATATTTTATATTCCGCTTCAAACTGCGCGTTTAAATCATATCGTTTTGTTTTAGTGGTGCTACCTGCCTGAATCTCGGCATAAGGATTTAATTCACCATTAACTGACATATATTGACCGGTTGCATCCTGTAGAGGATATACCGGTGCAAGCGTAGCATACCAGGTAGCATTCCACATACTGGTAGGTTCATTCTTAACGCCTAGATTTCCAGCTATTTTGGTAGAAAGTCTTAACTTTTTATCTTTTAAGAAAAAAGCATCAATGTTAGAACGAAAGTCTGTCTTTTTATAATTGGTAGCCGCAAGAATACCATCTTGATTTAACTGTCCAAGCATAAATGCATATTGTAAATTTTCGTTGCCTCCTGCTAAACTTAAACGGTGATTCTGCGTTTTTGCCTTACCATAATATACATTGAAATAATCAACATCCGGGTACATCGGATCATTATGGGCTGCAAACTTTTGAATATCTGCATCTGTATAACTTGCAACACGTCCTGAGTTCGCCGCCGCCTCATTTTTGAGCGTAGCATACTCAACCGAATTTAAAACACTTGGTAATCTGGTTGCCTCTTGTATTCCAAAATAGCCACTATAACTAACCGTCATCTTGCCTACAGAACCTTTCTTTGTAGTAACCAGAATAACACCATTGGCAGCTCTGTTTCCATAAATAGAAGCAGAAGCAGCATCTTTCAATACTGATACAGATTTAATATCATTGGCATTTACATCAGATAAATTGCCTGGGAATCCATCAATTATTACCAATGGCGAATTATTATTAAATGACCCAACACCTCTAATAGAAATAACTGCATTGTCATCACCCGGTTTTCCTGAACTTTGTAAAGCATATACCCCGGCAACAGTACCTTGCAAAGCTAAACTGGCATCAGTCATCGGTCTGGTTTCCATGTCACTCATCTGAACATTTCCAACAGAACCGGTTAAATTCACTTTTTTCTGTGTTCCATAACCTACAACTACAACTTCATTCATGTTGATTGAATTATCTGCTAGCTTTACACTTAGTGAAGTCTGATTTCCAACTTTAGCTTCCTGACTATTCATGCCAATATAGGTGAACAGTAATACCGTGGAAGGTCCAACATTATTAAGGGAAAATTCACCATTAACGTCTGTGATTGTCCCTGTATTTGTCCCTTTTATTTTTACACTTACTCCGATTAAAGCATCTCCATTTTTGTCTGTCACTTTACCGGAAATAGTTCCTTTCTTTTGTTGCATAGTCGAATTCTGTGCGACTACTTCATTTCCATTGCTCATTATGACCGGCGTTATCCAAGCAAATAGAGCAATTAGACATAAAAACTTCTTTTTTACGTTCATGATTTTTGTTGATTAAATTAGTATTAGATTATACAAATGTGATTTGAGACCTGTTGATTGTACAGTTTATTCTCAATAAGATGCTTAAAGTTAACCTGTTCCGTTTCTCATATTTTCAAATTTTTAATTTTTAATTGTTTTTTTAAAAAATTGGAGCTACATTACTTAATGATTGCAAATATATGACAGCAATTTTTTATATAGGTTGTTGATTCTTTCAAATAGGGGTGAAATTCATTCACTATCAACAAGTGATTGAAATTGAGAAATATACAATACAAGTATATTGGATTTACAGTTGCTACTTAACTTTATTCTGAGCTAAATCAAAATAAAATTGAGTGATGAAAGTATTTATAAGCATATATTCAATCCTAGAAAAAGATAACAAAATATCCGTAGTGCACTTAGAAAATCTAAATAATCTGATATTGGGGTAAAATAATGTTTGCTTGTATCTCCAATTATCGGTTCAGTTAGGGTCGACTTCAAGTCACACCCTAACTTTTTTATTTTTGTGCCTGCTGAACGAAAAGAAATACCTGCTAAAAATCTTTCGGTGCCTGATAATCGAAAAGAAATGCCTGCTGAAAATCTTTCGGTGCCTTCTGAACGAAAAGAAATGCCTGCTGAAAATCTTTCAGTGCCTGCTGAACGAAAAGAAATGCCTGCTGAAAATCTTTCGGTGCCTTCTGAACAAAAAGAAATGCCCGCTGAAAACCTTTCGGTGCCTGCTGAACGAAAAGAAATGCCTGCTGAAAATCTTTCAATGCCTACTAATTGAAAAGAAATGCCTGCTGAGGTCTATTCAATAAACTGCAGGGTCTATTCAATAAACCGTCTCCAACCTCAGGTTTACAAAGAGTACGACTTGAAATCGCTCCCTCGGTGGGTAGTGTCTTTTTTAGTTGCTGCATCTAAACAATTAAATAGAAGAACATAATCAAGAAGAAAAAATTAACAATATTCCTTTGTGAATAAACTCCCCTTTAAAGAATTCAAGAATTTCTTATTTTATCTAATTTTCCACTTTATTGAACGAATTATAGACTAACTGAAAATAGTACTTGCGTACCTTTGTAGTTTGAATTTCTAACATTAAAATGTGGGCTTGCATCGATACAACGATGGGCTCTTGGCCTTCTTGGATCCTGAGTATAAGTAACCCGGGGCAAAGTCGCTTCCCGATAACTTTTGAAGTGGATTATGTTCGCATTTACCAACAAATCAATTCTAAATAGAACGTCACAAAAACAGATATCAAACAAACAACTTTATACTTCATGAGAAAAATATTATTTCTATTCATCCTCGTTCTGTTGTCTACAAGCAATGCAATGTATGCACAAATTACAAAAAAAGTTTATCCCTCAAACAATGCAGGAACTTTTATAGCCGGAGACAAAGAGTTCCTGCTCAATGGAAAACCATTCATTATCCGGGCAAGTGAACTTCATTATACACGTATACCAAAAGCCTATTGGAATCATCGAATAAAAATGTGTAAAGCAATGGGTATGAACACCATTTGCATCTATCTGTTTTGGAATATTCATGAACAGACTCCGGGAATTTTTGATTTTACAGGACAAAACGATGTAGCTGAATTTGTTCGTTTAATACAAGAAAACGGAATGTACTGCATTGTTCGACCCGGACCATACGTTTGTGCGGAATGGGATATGGGTGGACTGCCCTGGTGGCTGTTGAAAAAGAAAGACCTTCAGGTGCGAAGTCTAACGGATAGCTATTTTATGGAGCGAACCAAAAATTATTTGAACGAAGTCGGAAAACAATTAGCTCCGCTTCAAATTCAACATGGTGGAAACATCATTATGGTTCAGGTTGAAAATGAATACGGAACCTGGGGCAGCGATAGTAAATACATGGAAACCATGCGCGATAATATTCGTCAGGCAGGCTTCGATAAAGTGCAACTGCTCCGTTGCGATTGGTCGTCAAACTTCTTCCGTTACAAACTCGATGGCGCTGTAAATGCATTAAACTTTGGCGCCGGATCTAACATCGACGATCAATTCCGCAAATTCAAAGAAATGAATCCAACTTCACCTTTAATGTGTGGTGAATATTGGACCGGTTGGTTCGATCAATGGGGTCGTCCGCACGAAACCCGTGAAATCAACAGTTTTATTGGCAGTCTTAAGGATATGTTGGATAGACGTATATCATTCAGCCTGTATATGGCACATGGTGGCACGAGCTTTGGTCAATGGGCAGGTGCAAATGCTCCTTCTTATGCACCCACTACTTCGTCGTATGATTACAATGCACCCATCGATGAAGCCGGAAACCCAACCGATAAGTTCTACGCCATCCGCGATTTGTTGAAAAACTATTTGCAGGAAGGTGAAACATTGCCTGTCCTACCTCAAAATCCGGAAGAAACCATTACCATTCCGACAATTAAGTTCACACAAACAGCGAATGTGTTTGAGAATCTGCCCGTTGCCAAACAATCGGAAAACATTCAACCCATGGAATTTTTCGACCAGGGCTGGGGAACTATTATTTATCGCAAACAGCTACAAGCCTGCAATCACAAGCAATCTCTTATCATCAAAGACGTTCACGATTGGGCAACAGTATTTATCAATGGTAAAATCATTGGCAAACTGGATCGCCGCAGAGGCGAAAGTACAGTTGAAATTCCTGTTTTAAAAGAAAGTGCCCGTTTGGATATTTTGGTAGAAGGAATGGGACGCGTAAATTATGGTGAAGCAATTCTGGATCGCAAAGGAATTACGGACAAAGTGCTGCTCTCCGACGGAAAAACAGAAGCCGAATTAAAGAACTGGACTGTTTACAATCTACCTGTTGATTACACGTTTCAAACGAAAGGCAGATTCGTTGCAAAACCGGCAACCGGTCCGGCTTGGTACAAAGCTTCTTTCAACCTGACAAAAACAGGCTACACTTACCTGAATATGAGCTCGTGGGGCAAAGGGATGGTTTGGGTAAACGGGTATAACTTAGGACGCTTCTGGAAAATAGGACCAACCCAAACACTCTGCGTGCCGGGTTGTTATTTGAAAAAAGGAGTGAACGAAATCATTGTACTGGATATTGATAAACCTCGCGCTACGAGCATTGAAGGACTAAATCATGCCATCTTGGATGTTATCGGAAAAGATGACAACCAACAACAAGAAGCAACAAGAAGTCTGAATTTAAACGGACTGAATGCAGTTGTAGCTGGAACATTTCCTGCCGAAAGCGGGTGGAAATCAGTTAATCTAAACGAAATAACTCCCGGACGATATTTTTGTTTCGAAGCATTGAATGCTCAGGACGCAAACGACAACAGCACATCGGCTGCCGAATTTGAAATTATTGGCGAAGATGGCAAAGCAATCTCATCCATCAACTGGAAAGTGTTGTTTGTAGATAGCGAAGAAACGGTAAAAGCAGCCAATGGAGCAGATAAATTATTTGATATTCAAGAGTCAATAATCTGGCAAACAAAAATTGGTGATAAAGCAAATCATCCGCACCAGGTAGTTATCGACATGGGTAAAGAAATCAATGTAAAAGGCTTTAGAATTCTTCCCCGTACCGATAAAAGCACCAAAGGAATGGTAAAAGACTACCGCTTCTTCCTCGAAAAGAAACTGTTTAAGTTCTAGAGAAATACGGAAACTCACCTTAATCTTTTCATTCACCCATATATTGAGGAAAAATTCCACCTTATTGATTGATTCCACGCCTTAAATAAAACCATAGAATTGTATTTTTGTAAAAAATATAGATAAGCATAAAATGAAAGCAAAATTAATACTGATTATTACTGTTCTATTTTTTACAACTACAATTCAGGCAAAACCTCAGTTTGGAAGGGATGCATTATTCAACGACAACTGGCGGTTTAAACTGGCAGATGTGAAAGAAGGTGCGCTTGTAAGCTTTGATGATTCCAAATGGGGGCAAATAAATTTACCCCACGATTGGGCAGTGAAATCTGTTTATAGCCCCGACAAAGCAAGTGCAACAGGTTATCTCCCCGGTGGTATCGGGTGGTATCGCAAAACGTTTAGCGTGCCCATCTCTGAAAAAGGCAATAAAGTGTATATCTATTTCGAAGGAGTGTATAATCACAGTGAAGTTTTTATCAACGGAAATAGTGTTGGCAAGCGCCCAAACGGATATATTTCATTTATGTATGACCTCACTCAGTATATCAGATTTGGTCAGGAGAATTTAATTTCGGTACGGGTAGATCACTCGTTGGATGCCGATTCCCGTTGGTACACCGGTTCGGGAATTTATCGGAATACGTATCTGGTGTATGCTTTGCCTGTACATATTGACTTGTGGGGCGTTTATTTTAAAGCCACCAATGTTACAAATAAGAAAGCTGATGTATCGGTAGAAACAACCATCAATAATGAGACTAACAAAGCCGGAAGTGTACTCGTTTCGTATCAAATCATCGATCCTGTTACAGGAAAGATAGTTGCTAAGTCATCCATGACCCTGAAAACCGAAGCAAATAAAAAGACTCTTTCAACCCAATCCTTTAGCATTGCCTCACCTAAACGGTGGTCGTTAGAACAACCAAATCTGTACACACTTAAAACCTTCGTCTCTCTAAATGGAAAAATCATTGATCAGAATGAGCAACAGATAGGCATTCGTTCATTGACATTTGATCCCAACAAAGGCTTTGCGCTAAATGGTGTGTGGACAAAGGTAAAAGGTGTTTGTATTCATCACGAAGCCGGTTGTTTAGGCTCTGCCGTACCGCGCGAAGTGTGGAAACGAAGATTAAGTACATTGAAAGAAATGGGTTGCAATGCCATACGCTTGAGCCATAATCCTCAGGCACCGGATGTGTACGAACTCTGCGACGAAATTGGTCTGTTGGTCATGGATGAAGCTTTTGATGAATGGGAATTTTCCAAAAAGAAATGGATTACGGGTTGGAACCAGGGTACTCCCGGATTTCAGGGTGCTGCCTCCTATTTTGAAGAATGGAGCAATAAAGACCTGGGAGATATGATACTCCGCGACCGCAATCACGCTTCCATCATCATGTGGAGTATTGGCAACGAGGTGGATTATCCGAACGATCCGTATTCTCATCCCATCCTCGATCATGCAAATATCAATCAACCTGTTCAGGGAGGCTATTTGCCAAACAACCCGAAAGCCGAAAGACTCGGAGCCATTGCCAAACGACTGGCTGCCATCGTTCGCGGATTAGATACATCTCGTCCTGTTACGGCAGCATTAGCCGGCGTAGTCATGTCGAACGAAACAGAATATCCATCGGGACTTGATATAACAGGCTATAATTACACCGAGGAACGTTATGCACAAGATCATGCCAAATATCCTAAACGGGTTATCTACGGCAGTGAGAATGGACATAGCATGGAATCGTGGAAAGCAGTAAGAGATAATGATTATATCTTCGGACAATTTCTTTGGACAGGAATAGATTATCTGGGTGAATCGGGCTCATGGCCATCGCGTGGATTCTACTCCGGATTCCTTGACTTTGGAGGTTTTATAAAACCCCGCGGATATTTCCGTCAGGCTTTGTGGAGCGATAAACCGGTTGCTTATATTGGCACTTACCCGCAACCTAAAAACAACCATTATCTATCAACAGATGCATGGCCTGTTTGGAATTACGATGAAGGGAAGATGATACGTGTGGTTTGTTATAGTAATGCCGCAAAAGCGCGTTTAATGCTAAATGGAAAACAGGTTGGTGACATTAAAAATCAGGACGACCATACAGGTGTTATTTATTGGGATATACCATTTCAAAATGGGAAACTGGAAGTGATTGGGTTAGATACAAAAAACAATCAGACCTGCAGCTACGCTTTACAATCTTCCGGCAGACCATTCTCCATAACAGCTCAATCCGATTTGTCTGAAATCAGAAAAGACCACGGCATTGCGCAGGTGGTTGTTCAGATAGTGGATGAAAAAGGGGTTCCTGTTATGATTTCAGAAGATGAACTTACATGCACTATCGATGGTCCTGCCGAATTACTTGGCTTAGAGGCCAGCAATAACTCCGACATGGGGAATTATGCCGACAATGTACAACGTGTTTATCACGGTAGATTAATAGCTTACGTGAAAGCTACCGGCAATGAGGGTAAAGTGAATATAAAGTTTACAGCTCCCTGGCTAAAGGAAGCAACTTTGACTATTAAAGTAGTGAACAAATAATTAAGTAGTTACAAGTAAATAGTTACGAGTTACAGGCTTCGAAAAGCTTAGCACTAAAGTATTTTTATCTGCATATTGAGACAGGGAAACATACCGTTAAATCAACTGAATTACTTGATTTTTTTTTATGAGTACAAATGTGTAAATTTGTGCCCATGATTAGTTTACCTTAGTTCTTACATTAATATCATTGAAAAAATGAACACTAAAAACACGCTTTCTTTACTTATTCTGAGTTGCATTTTATTTACGGCAACCATCACTGCCCAAACAAAAAAAGACTTCCGCACATGGGCATCCACTCCTCCTATGGGCTGGAACAGCTGGGACTGTTACGGTTCTACAGTTACCGAAGCAGAAGTAAAAGCCAATGCCGATTATATGGCTTCAAAACTAAAAAGCTCCGGTTGGGAATATATTGTAGTGGACATTCGCTGGTTTGTGGAGAATGATAAAGCCGGAGGGTACAATGAAAAAGATCCTATCTACGTGATGGATGAATACGGTCGGTATATGCCTGCTCTTAATCGTTTTCCTTCGGCAAAAGATGGTAAAGGATTCAAAGTTTTGGCGGATTATGTACACTCCAAAGGTCTGAAGTTTGGGATTCATATTATGCGTGGAATTCCGAAACTAGCTGTAGATAAAAAATTACCCATCAAGGGAACCAATGGTATTACAGCCGACCAGATTTATTCTACCGAACTTCAATGCCAGTGGTTGCACGACAATTATACGATTGTTGCCACCAAGCCCGGTGCTCAGGAATATTATAATTCTATCATGGAACTATACGCTTCGTGGGGAGTAGATTTTATTAAAGTCGACGACCTTTCCCGTCCTTATCATCAAGGTGAAATTGAACTTATCCGCAACGCGATAGATAAAACCGGTCGTCCGATTGTATTTAGTACATCGCCCGGAGAAACACCGATAGAGAGTGCTGAACACGTTAAAACACATGCCAACATGTGGCGGATGGTGGATGATGTATGGGATACCTGGCCTCACATCGCCCATCTTTTTGATATAACTCAAAAGTGGTATCCATTTATTGCGCCGGGTACCTGGCCGGATTGTGATATGATTCCGTTAGGGCGCATTTCACTTCGTGGCGAAAGAGGAGCCGACCGAATGACCCGACTAACAAAAGACGAACAATACACTTTGATGACCTTATTTACTATCTTCAGATCTCCGTTGATTTTTGGAGGTGATCTTCCAAGCAATGATGCTTTTACCTTGTCGTTATTGACCAATAAAGAAGTGCTGAAAATGCACCGCGAAAGTACCGGGGTTCATCAGTTGTATCAAAAAGATAAAAAGGTGGCCATTACTTCACGCAATCCTAAAACAGGAGATGTGTATGTCGCCCTTTTTAATTTGACTGATGATAAGAGCCCGGCTAAGGTGAGTGTAAAACTTGCTGACTTAGGTATAAAAGGCAAATGCACCATCACGGATATGTGGACAGGCAAAAAAATTGGAGAGTTCTCAAAAGAGTTTTCCGGTTCTTTGGTTGGTCATGCTTCGGGGCTGTACAAACTCAAGAAAAAATAAGTTTCTTTGATCAATTTTGGAAGAGATATACTTAACGTGAGTTTCTATGTTGAAAAACAAATATAGAAACTCACGTTAATATTTTAATTTAATCAATAAACTGAAGAAATTCTCCCCTTTATTGATTGATTTCTTTACTTCCAGATCCATTCAATAACTGTATTTTTGTAATCAATGAATAAGAATCCAACGATTTAATGATCAATCTATAAATCTAATCAACAATGTTTTTAAAAAAAATCAAATTTCTAATGTGTTTAGGCCTTGCATTAAGTAGTCTAACGACAGTTCATGCAAAACCAAGCATTCCAACCTCCAAAAAGAAAGCTGCAACAGTAACTGCAAAAGATAAATGCAGTGCTTATCTTTTTGTTTATTTTACCGGTAATAGAAAAGACGAAGAGCAAATCCGCTTTGCATTGAGTAGTGACGGATATAACTTCAAAGCACTCAATCAGAATAAACCGATTATCAGCTCCGAGAAGATTAGCCTGAGCGGTGGTGTGCGTGATCCGCATATCTTGCGCTGCGAAGATGGAAAAACCTTTTACATGGTAGCCACCGATATGGTTTGTAGTAAAGGCTGGGATTCCAATCGCGGCATTGTGCTGATGAAATCGACTGACCTTGTAAACTGGACTTCTACGGCCATTCATATTCCTACTGTTTTCCCCAACGAATTTGGGGATGTGCTGCGCGTATGGGCTCCACAAACTATTTACGACCCATCCGTAGGAAAGTATATGGTTTACTTTTCTATGCTGAAAAGTGGAATAGGAGACTATGATAAGATTTACTATTCTTATGCCAACAAAAATTTCACCGCTATGGAAACTACTCCCAAACAGTTGTTTTTTAATCCCAACAAAACTTCGTGTATTGATGGAGACATTGTAAAAGCATTTGGTCAGTACCATTTGTTTTACAAAACTGAGGATACCGAAAAAGGAATCAGAAAAGCCGTTGCCAACAAACTTACCGGCGAGTGGAAACCGGTGGGTGGTTTAATGCAACAAACCACCAGCCCGGTTGAAGGTGCTGGCGTTTTCAAACTAAACAATTCTGACGATTGGGTTTTAATGTACGATATGTACACCAGCGGACGCTATCAATTTACAAAAGGTTCGGATCTTGAACATTTCAAAGTCATCGATCAGGATGTAACCATGGATTTTCATCCTCGTCATGGAACTGTGTTGCCCATTACTGCCAACGAAGCTGCCCGACTGACCAACAAATGGCTTAATGAATAGTTTTGTGAAGTATAGTCGGAATACTACTGAAAGTGTCGACTCCTTCTTTTCAGGATTTGTATAAATCCGTATGGTAAAGCTTTGTTATAGCTATTCCCTGACAAATAAAAAGCAGAGTCTCCCCGACCCTGCTTTTTGAATTTTATCTAAAGTCGGCACACAACATAAGTCATGCTCCGATTATCATCACGATTTTCTAACCGCTTCCACTTCTGCTACCGTCTTGGGTTTTACTTTGGTACCCAACCGGCGTGCTCCGCTTTCGGTCATCATATAGTCTTCTTCATTGCGTATGCCACCAAATGTTCGGAATTTCTGCACCTCAGTCCAATTGATAAACTCATTGAATAACCCTTCGCCCTGCCATTTATCCATCAATTCCGGAATAAAATAAATACCCGGTTCAATGGTAAACACATGTCCTGCTTTAAGTGGCTTAGCCAGACGCAATGATTTCAGTCCGAATTGAGTACTTTTTGGTTCGCCATCGTAACCAACCCATACTTCACCCAGATCTTCCATATCGTGCACGTCCATTCCCATCATATGACCTGTTCCGCAAGGTATAAAAAGTGCATGAGCACCTACTGCAATAGCATCATCCAGATTTCCCTTCATCAGCCCGAGCTCTTTCATGCTGGTGGCAATAGATTTGCAAGCCGCTAAATGAACATTGCGATACGGAACGTTGAGCGCCAGAGCATCAATAGCTGCCTGATGAGCGTTCAGACTCAGTTCATAAACCAGTTTTTGCTGAGCCGTAAAGCTTGCATCTACCGGAAAAGTGCTCGACAAATCGCCGGCATAATGCATTTCGGTCTCGGCACCAGCGTCAAGCAGGAAGAGATCGCCGCTTTTGAGCACATTGCCATGATAATGGTTGTGCAACGTTTGTCCGTTGATAGTGGCAATAATGGGAAACGACAATTCTCCATTAGCTGCATGTGCAATTTCATGAACCCGGGCAGCAACCTGAGCTTCAGTCATACCAACTCTGGCAATTTGCATTCCGGCCACATGCATGTCTACTGAAATATCGACTCCTTTTTCTATCTCGCGTATTTCTTCGTCCGATTTTATTTCCCGTTGGCTTACTACAGCGCGGATTAACCTGACTGACGACTTCGAGGCTATTTCAGCCTGATGAAGTCCAAGTAAATCCTGTAACTTCAGTTTGTTTTCGGGGCGATAAGGAGGCAAAAAGTGAATCTCACGTCCTTTCTTCTGAGCTTCGCCCAACAGTTTTGCCAATTCTACTGTAGGGTGTGACTCGCTTATTCCACTTTGAGCAGCATAATCGCCTATAGTGGGTTGCGGTCCCATCCACACAATATCGTCGATCGTATAATCGTTGCCAAAAATAATCTGACGGTTATTATCTACATCAATAATTCCTGCCAAAGCCGGAAAATCGATACCAAAATAATATAAAAAAGTACTGTCCTGACGGAAATGATACCCGTTATCAGCGTAATTCATTGGGCTTTCGTCATTGCCCAAAAGTAAAATCAATCCTGAACCAATCTTATTGGCCAAAATATTTCGACGTTGAATGTAAGTTTGTTTATTGAACATATGTATTTATTTCTAAGTCTGTGAACTTAAGTGTTTTTTGATTAATTAAACAATTATAATTTGACTATGTTCAACCCATTCCGAAGTTAATTTTATAGCTATTGCAAAATGTCATGACAGAATAGAAATAACATCTATGAATAATGCGAAATAAGCATTTCAGAGAAGAACCCCATCAAATACAATATCCATAGAAAAAATGTGACAATAGCCAATAAAAAAATAGAACCGGAGAAATTAAACGATATTTGATTTCAGAGATAAGTCATGCTTTCGCAAATAGAGAGAGCTGTCTCTGGAAGGAAATTCAGTATTTGAGTTTATTGATTAAATCATCCAACACTCGTACAACCCTTACCTGATTTATGGAGTAGATTGCCTATATATTTGGATGAGTATTGCACCAGAAGTTTAAAATTTATTTTGACTGCTAAATTACAAAATAATTAGGATTTAGCACGAAAGAAAAGTGAATTAACGAAAGAAAATATGTGCCCCGAGAGTAACAGACTTATTCTATCTTTATTTTACTTATCAAAGCCCAAATGTAATTCATTTCAGTCTGTTTATACAATACAATCAACATGATTGCCCCTCTCTGAGCGGAATTCAACAATCCATCCGGTTTCAGTAAGTGTCTTCAAAAACAATTTGGAGTACGTACAATGGATTTTGAAAATCAGTATAAATTGCAATCAATATTAATTTAGTTGCATACAGACTAATAAAGAACGGTCACAGATTAAATTGTCTGTAACCGTTCTCTATTAGCATTTATACTGAAGTCGTCCTGACTTTTATAATGTTACTGTTTTTGAGAATTTATTGCTGATTTGAATCGGGTCTCGCGAGTTCCAACTCGCGATTATCCAGAAATACCACCAGTTGGAACTCTCGTAACCCAAAATAAAAGACACTTCTGAAAAAGTCCAGACGACTTCACCTTCTTCTTATTCAGGAAAACCCAACTTATTTCTTCACCATATCATTAAGGACATCTCTTTTTACATTCAGTTGATGTTCCACAACCAAATCATAATCACACGTTACATCCTTGGTTTTACTCACAACCACCAACAATTCCAACGCAAGAATAAACGTGAACAGCAGGAAGTAAAAGACTCCGGCTAATGTTTCAGAACGAACTAACACTATCATCGCTTTCAGCTCCTCCAGAAAACCGGCATTAGCTTCAAGTTCTTTTCTGACGGTAACTTCTACATTAATCTTTTGGTTATACAACTCGTCCAGCCTACTCCGGCACTTATCTATAGTGGCAGAGTTTGATTTTATTTGTTCTATCCGTGTATTAGCCACATGCTGCGTGGAAACAATTGTTTTGGTATTGGTTGTTTTAGTTCCATCCTGATTGACAACCGGATTTTTCTCGGTAGTTACATTGGTGACTGCAATTGTTGGCCTTTTGGCAACCTCATCGTTTAGTTTTGAATTAATCACATCGAGAGAATCAATTATCAGATTCAATTTATTGATTTCAAGCTGCATGGTCTTCTGCCTTTTCCCAGCAATTTCATTTACCTTATCAGCTCTTAAATCCACGAGCACTTTTTCAACATCATTCTTGAATATAATCTGGTCTAATATTGTAGAACCTATCAGAGCCATCAGTATGGCGAGCAAAGTTCTAAACCGCACAATCCATTTGTTTTTACCTACGGTTAATATCACTTGCCTTTCTATTTGAATGACAATAATCATAAATATCAATGCAGTGAGCGCACATCCCCACCACGAATGTATAGACAGATACCTTTGAGCAAAGGTATAACCTGTAGCACCCCATATAAATAAAAGGATAAGTATAGAAGAAGCATATTTTTTTAATGCTTTATAGCTTGCTTCACTACAATTTTTTAATATCTCGGGATTCCAACCCACTATAAAACATTTAAATTTCGTCCACCCAGTCATAACTTATCTTTTTATGTTTAAGGTTTCTAATGATAATGCCGCAAGTCCTCTTAAAAAACCTCTTTCATAGGACAATAACATGCCTATCATATAGTCTTCTTCTTTTTCCAGATCTTCTTCCATCTTAACAACCTCTTTCAGGTGGTCGACAAGCATATTTTTTTGATTCTTTAATAGCTCCACGATATCTACCAAACCGGCTTGTGAACGAGAGCTGATATGAAAATCGGTTCTGTTCAGATTATCTGTATAGGTTTGTTTCGTTTGTTTAAAAAGCACCTTCAGGTTACTTACAATCAGCTTTTTATTCATATCCCTGTAAGAGATATCAGGGTTACTTAATGCATCTTCATATCCCCTACTCTCGAAATCATTCTGGAGATATTGATATATTTCATCAATTGGCAACCGGGCTGACAAACCATTATTAGCTGAGTCTTGTTCTTTTATTTCAGGCTGCTTTTGTTCTTCCAGCTTTGATTCAATATCTTCACTTTGCTCTGTAAAACTCTTTTTTTTAAATACATCAAATAATCCCATATTGTTTCCTGTTTTAGTTTATATATTTTTGATATGATGTTACTTTTGATAAACGTTTAAAGTATTGGCATTATTACAAATAACTTATTCATTATTATATCTTTTCAAAAAATAATGGCAAAGTAAAAGAAACAGTTACTTGTTTTTTTATCGGGCACAGCTTACACAGCCTGATAACTCTTAGACGCAATCCCCATTAAAAGGTTACATCAGATATAGAAATAAAACAACATACCCACGATTAGCTGGTCTTTCAACAAGCTAATTGTGGGCATTGCGTATAAACCACTTTGTAAACAGTAAAAATATTAATCAAATTTCTGATTATCTTTCACTGTCACACCCTAAATCTGTACCTTCACTTGACTCTACCTCCGCAAATCCACACTTTGCGGTAATAATCCTCATCCAGATTGCTGACAATAACACCTTTTGATGTAGAAGCATGCAGAAATTTATTATCCTTCAGATAAATACCTACATGGTTTACATACGATCCGGACTTGCCACTGGTATTAAAGAAAACCAGATCACCTTCCTTCAATTTATTCCTGCTTATTTGTTCACAGTTTTTCTTCAGCATAGTGCCCGAATTTCGTTCAATCGTTTTTCCATAAACGATTCTGTAAATTGTATACACCAGAGAAGAGCAGTCTGTTCCCTTACGCGATGTACCTCCATCTATATGAGGAACGTGTAACCACGAAGCCGCCTCTTCGTAAAGAGCCAGATTATCTTTCCGGTCAGGGTTAAGTCCTAAGGCATCATATACCACCTTACGTTGCTTGTTTTCAATATGCCGCGTGGTGCTGCAACTGAATAACACGAACACCATACTCCAAAGAAGTATATACCTAAACCGAATCAATTTTTGTACGGATACTCTCATGCCAGTAAGGATGATATGTAAACTATCTGAAATAAATTTACAGAATTTGCCGAATCTACGTTTTACAACTTGTTTACTAAAACCTGTAGAGCATATTTAATTGTCAATCCTGTCATTTTACCGGAATTATAAGCCGGACTATGCGTATTACTACTACCCGATGCTACACTAATGATTGTAACAACAACCAGAACTACTAACAAAGCAGATGCCAATTTAATAAATTTCTTAATCTTCGTGTTGGTCATAATGTTTATTTCTAAATTAATTGTTTCTTTTTATTCGGACAGGTCACGACATATCCCTACGCTTCTACTCCCGATTATTCTTCCTTCTTTGTTAGCACACGTTACAAACGCTTTAGCAATAAGCCCTCATTACAAACGAGGGGAAAAAGAGCTTGTCTAATTTGTGTTTCTTTCAATTCAAACATAATACCTTAACTTGATAGTCCTATATTTCCAATACAAAGCCTTGACTTACTGCAAAACAACAAACTTTGAACGAAATGGAAAGATGATTGCTATCTCCCGATTAGCGTGATTAATATTACTCCGTTTGCTCCTTCTGAACCATAAATAGATGCATCTGAACCTTTAAGTACACTTATAGATTTAACCATACGAGGATCAATAGTTTCGAGCGATACCGAAACGCCATTAACAAGTACTAATGGATCACTTGAACCATTCAATGTAGCTATTCCTCTTATTCTTATTTTTTTGTATACTACATCAACATCAACACCCGGAACTTCTCCCTTTATCATTTCATATACATTCTGATAAATTGCATATTTATTCCTTTGTCCATTTATAGTTCCAATGTTGGATGATAGGTCTTTTTTTTGAGCTATTCCATACCCGATGTTTACTACTTCATTTTCCGGATTTTCTTGTTTCTCCATTTCCTGGTGAGAGATCAAGCTATTCAGTTTGAAATTGATGACCGTTCTACCATTAATTTCTTCATTCATAACACCGCTTGATAGATTGAAAATGGATATTGTTACTGCATCAGCTTTTACCTTTATCTTATACATTCCCTTGTCATCGGTAGTAACATCGGTACTTTTGTTATCAATTAGTAACATAATGCCTGATAGAGGTTTGTTGTTAACATCAAGAACCTGTCCCGTAATGTAGTACTTCTGTCCTGCCTTTTGAGCAAAAGAACTAACGGTTAAAGTCAGAACGAAAATCATCAAAATAAATGCTTTTGTTTTCATAACTTGTTTTGTTTGTTAAATTATAAATTCTGATCTGTTTTTTGGTATAAAGATATACTTTTATTGGATTAAGTGTAAATCTTCTCGGATTGCACTCTTAAGTTTCCATTTCCCGTTATGTTTATTAAATACCGAACCCGATGTTCAGCGAATGGCTCTAGCCTTCCTCACGCTAAAAGAAAAGCTCCTGCTTTTATAATAACATATTTCAATATGCAAGGCAAAGCCTTGCTTTTAGCTTTGACGAAGCGGGACGCTTCGCCAAACAAATAGACTACGCTCAACTAGGAAGACACATTAATCACTTTTCTTATGGTCGTGTGGTTTCAGTGAAGGTGTATTACCTGGAGTTTGTTTATTGTCTCGTTGACGTTGGTCTGGCTTTCCTGTTGATGTTGCAATCCTTTTAGGTCCTGGCTTAATTCCCATAGTTTTTCCTCCTTAGTTAGTTTTACATTTTATTAATTTATTGTTGTTTTCCAATTAAATGGAATTATAGATTCCACCTTCGCTAATGCAAGTCTGTGACCTGTGCTTCTTTGTATTTTGTTTGTCACAGGTCACAGACCATCGCCAACAAGAGTAACAAACCCACGCTAGCGGAGGGATTAATGTTAGAAAATGCTTATTCCTTTATATATTTCCACAAATGGTTTCTATAGCCTGAAAACAATCCTACATTGCCACTAAAAGCCATATCTTTTGTATATTCAAAGTCTAATAATTCTAAACTGGTTTGCCAACTAATGCCACCATCTTTAGTATTCAAAATTATATTATGAGTAAAACCTATATCTGATGAAATGCCAATTCCATTATTTTTATCCATAAAATATATATTGTATAGTTTCATATCACCTACTTTTTCCCAAGTATTCCCGCTACTGTTGGAATAGTATAATTTAGCTCCATGAACCAAATAGGCTTCTTGATCATTCATTAATTGAACTTTCTGAACTCCATCACTAGATAATATAGAACTACTAAAAATACTATTTTGACCTTTTATCAAAACAGGAACAAAGTCTAACGTTCCGGTTGCCATAACTGTATTATTGTAAACACTAAGACAATCAAATTCAATAGAACCACTGTCTTTATCACTTTCCGGATCTGTATATACCAAATTGAATTTGGTATTATCGTTGGTAACATAAATCTCTCCTTTACCAGTAAGTAAATATCCATTAGTTGGATTAGAAAAATACATACCCGTAATATATTTACCATCATAACCTGTTCCTGATTTGAATATGGGTTGAAAAGTTTTTCCACCATCATTTGTATAATAAAGATAAGCTTCACTAGTTCCGGCACTTACCCAACCCTTGTTTTCATCTAGGAAATAAATATAACCAACTGAAGTGTTGAAGTCCTTAACCAAATCCCAATTATATCCACCATCAGTAGTTTTATATAGTTGCGAACCAGATGTTGCAAAAAATATTTTTTCACTTACTGCTTTTATGTGAATAATATCACCAAGTTCTAGAGAATGTTTTATCGGGAAAACCCCAACTAGCTTAAACGTTATTGAGTCATTTACATATGCCACATTAACCATTGATTTAATTGTAACATTCTCATTATAAAGTGTTGGAACTATCGCAACAATTTTATTACTCTGAACACTAATTATTTTTATGTCTCGAGTGTCATTAAACATAAGGAATATCTTATCTAAATTCTCACCTTCTATAGTTATGGTATCACCAATTTTTGCTTTTTGAGGAGTAACCTTAATTAGTGTCTTTACCTTTACTACGGGCGAATCGTCTAAAGACGTATTCTCCTTTGAACAACCAACCATAATTAATGATAATAGAATAATGAAGTAAAAAATCTTTCTCATTATTATTTATTTAAATGTTTTTTTCTTTCTTCGTCCAGGCTTGTAGATACGACGTGATCATAACTCCTTCTTCCTCCAAGTTTATTAATTCATACACACTGGTTAGTTCAAGTCTGAGCGTAGCGGAGACTTGGATTGATAATTTAGAAGTTTTCAACTTCTATTATCAGTTATAAACTGATTTATTTTTAGCACAAGTTACGCTTCGCTAAACTTGCGCTATTCACCTACTGCAAAACAACAAACTTGCACGAAAAGGAATATTTTAAAATCCCTTACTTTCATAATAAAACTTTAAACTACAATTTATTTCCTACATCCATTGATGTTTGTTTTACATAATATATGGCAGAGCATTCATACCTTTGTCTTGTCACGGGTCACAGACCCTCGCCAACAAGTGGGCAAAGTATTTTACCAATTGTCTACTTTTTCAGTTTTTATCGCCTCTTCTAAAGATTCAATTAGTTCACTTATTTGATTATCTATGTTCTTATATCCCACTTTTTCGCCAAATCCTAATAATGGATGATACTTTTCCAAAGGAGCATCTATTTCCATTGACGAGCCATCAGAGACACCATGCATAACCACTTGGAAATTTGTTACCTCATATTTATAGCGACCATCTTTTATTTTAATTGTAATTGTTTGCCATATTTGAACATATCCTACAGTAATATGACCCTGGCATATTAATTCATCTTTACTGTCAATCTTAAAACGGTCATAGTTGTATGCCAACCAATGCTTAGCTCGATTATATATTTCATCTTTTGATACATTGTCGAC
>Ga0302288_1000456_pt1 | contig 33212 bp, 20 predicted proteins | sample III_Fen_N1_1_FD_194549 | JGI IMG/M metagenome (GOLD analysis project Ga0302288, IMG submission 194549) | Peat permafrost microbial communities from Stordalen Mire near Abisko, Sweden - III_Fen_N1_1 | ecosystem: Environmental > Terrestrial > Soil > Wetlands > Permafrost | place: Sweden: Abisko...
CCGGAAACGGTATTTATCCATTTGCCAATAGGCTGATGAAAGATCACAATGCCAATAAAGGCGGATTCGGTAGAATTACACTTGCTGAGGCGATTCACGGGTCTTCAAATATCGGTATTTCGAGGGCAATTGTGAATGCCTACGGACAAAATCCTTCAGAATTTGTTGAAGGTCTGTATAATATGAAATTAAATGAGCCATTGAACTTGGAAATTCCCGGTGCTGCTTCGCCTCGTATTCGTCATCCACACGATAAAGCAGCCTATTGGTCAGCTACTACATTGCCCTGGATGTCAATTGGATATGAAACTCAAATTCCACCCATCTATACATTGGCTTTTTACAATGCTATTGCTAACAATGGAAAATACATCCGTCCGTTTTTTGTAAAATCGATAAGTAAAAATGGACAAATTGTAAAAGCATTTGAAACCGAAACGATAAAGGAATCGATTTGTAAACCGACTACGCTGAATGATATTAAAACTGTTTTGCTGGGCGTAATGGAAGCTCCAAAGGGAACTGCTCACAATGTCCGCTCAAAATATGTGCGGATTGCCGGCAAAACTGGTACAGCGCAGATTTCAAAAGGAGCATTAGGTTACAAGGGTGGTGGTACTACTCACCAGGTTTCGTTTTGTGGTTACTTTCCTGCTGATGATCCTCAATATAGCTGTATCGTAGTTATTCGTGAGCCTCGAAAGGGTTATCCTTCGGGCGGGAAAATGTCCGGTTCGGTATTTAAAAATGTTGCGGAAAGAACCATGGCGTTAAAATCGCATCGCAAAGCTTTGACTTATGAAAGAGACACCGTTACAAATTTCCCAATGAAACCATTTGTCAAGGTTGGGTACTATAAAGCATTGCTTTCCGTTATGACTGATTTGCAATTACCTATTGGTGTAAATTCGTCGGACTGGGTAAAATCATTCTCGGATGATAAACAAATTAGGGTTGAATCGGTTTCGGTGCCTAAAAACGTTGTTCCCGATTTGACGGGAATGGGAGCAAAGGATGCTGTTTATCTTGCAGAAAGACTCGGACTGAATGTTCAGGTTCAGGGTAGAGGTAAAGTGGTTTCGCAAAGCATTGACCCTGGAACTTTTGTACAAAGAGGAAGCCGGATAATAATATGTTTTCAATAAAATAAAAAATGCTGACCGTCTTCGTCCTTTATGCCGGAGCCGGTTGGAAAACTAAAAAATACAAGCATGATTTTAGATGATCTACTTCAGGGTATTGTTCTGCTTAAAACAGTAGGAAGTGCTGATATTCAAATTGATAATATTCAATTTGATTCACGAAAAGTGGAAGCCGGAAGTCTCTTTGTTGCGACTAAAGGTTCTGCTGCCGATGGTCATCAATATATACCTACCGCCATTGAAAAAGGCGCTGTAGCAGTAGTATGTGAGGAATTACCCGTTGATTTTCTTCCGAATGTAACGTACATAAAAGTAGATAATAGTTCGGATGCGTTGGGGAAAATGGCTTCGGCATGGTACGGATTTCCTTCTTCGAAAATGATTTTGGTAGGTGTAACCGGTACGAATGGTAAAACAACCATAGCTACCTTGCTCTATCAGCTTTTTCGTGAGTTGGGTCATAAATCGGGACTGCTTTCCACGGTTTGTAATTATGTAGATGATGTGGCTGTAGAGGCGACTCATACAACACCTGACGCTTTGGCGTTAAATGAGCTATTGGCACAAATGGTAGATGCCGGTTGCGAGTACGCATTTATGGAAGTGAGTTCACATTCGGTTGATCAACGACGCATAGCCGGATTACAATTTGATGGAGGTGTTTTCACCAATATAACACGTGATCATATTGATTATCACCTTACTTTCGAGAATTATTTGAAAGCTAAAAAACAATTTTTCGATGAACTCTCATCTGAGGCTTTTGCTTTGACAAATGCTGATGACAAGAATGGATTGGTGATGCTTCAAAATTCGAAAGCCAAAAAATATACCTATTCACTTCGTTCGATGGCTGATTTTAAGACGCGCATTTTGGAGCATGGTTTCGAAGGAATGTTGTTGGATATGAATGATAGAGAAGTAAATGTTTCATTTATCGGTAAATTTAATGCCAGCAATCTTTCGGCTGTGTTTGGAACAGCTGTTTTGCTTGGACAAGATGAAATAGAAGTGTTGCGGATTATTAGCTCCCTGCATTCTGTTTCGGGGCGTTTTGAAACCTTGCATTCTCCGGCTGGTTATACAGCTATTGTGGATTATGCTCATACTCCGGATGCACTTACCAATGTGATTGATACCATAAATCAAATTCTTCAGGGCAATGGTCGACTTATTACCGTTGTTGGTTGTGGTGGTAATCGTGATAAAGGAAAACGTCCGATGATGGCTCGTGAGGCTGTAAATGGTAGCTGGAAAGCTATTCTGACTTCGGATAATCCCCGCTTTGAAGAACCACAGGATATTTTAAACGATATGTTGGCGGGGCTTGACGTGGTTGATAAGGCAAAAAGCTTGACCATTGTTGATCGCCGCGAAGCTATTCGCACAGCTTGTGCGCTGGCTCAACCGGGCGACGTGGTACTTGTGGCTGGAAAAGGACACGAGGATTATCAGATAATACAAGGTGTAAAACACCATTTCGACGATAAAGAAGTAGTTAGAGAATGTTTTTAAAGTGCCTCTAACAGAGGATCTAATTGTAAATTATAAACTATTAATTGTAAATTAATATGCTGTATCACTTATTCCATTATTTAGATAAAATTTTTGATATTCCCGGCGGACGATTGTTTAACTTTATATCATTCCGAACAGGATTGGCATTTATCTTAGCATTGTTGCTTTCTACCATGTTTGGACGACGGATTATCGACTATTTGCAAAAGAAACAAATTGGAGAAACGATTCGTGATCTTGGTTTGGAAGGTCAAATGAGCAAAAAGGGTACGCCAACTATGGGTGGAATCATCATTATTATTGCTATTTTGGTGCCAACCCTATTGTTGGCTGATGTAACGAATATATATGTTTTATTGATGATTGTCACTACCGTATGGATGGGACTCATCGGTTTTTTGGATGATTATATAAAAGTTTTTCGCAAAAATAAAGAGGGATTAAAGGGTCGATTTAAGATTGTAGGTCAGATAGGACTGGGATTAATCGTTGGTTTAACCATGTACTTTAGTCCAACTATGGTGATTCGCGAGAATATTGAAGTGAAGGGTGCCACTCAACGAGTTGAAAACGTACTTTATGCAAAACACAATGTGAAATCTACTAAAACAACAATTCCATTTGTAAAAAACAATAACTTTAATTACGCCGATGTATTTAAATCTGCTGGTGAGAAGGCACAAGATTATGGTTGGATCCTGTTTGTTATCGTAACCATTTTTATTGTAACAGCAGTTTCGAATGGTGCTAATTTGACTGATGGATTAGATGGTTTAGCAACAGGATCTTCAGCTATTATGGGAGTCATACTCGGTATACTGGCTTATGTGTCTGGTAATATAAATTATGCGGGATATTTAAATATTATGTATTTACCGGGAACCGGTGAGCTTTTGGTTTTTGCCGGTGCGTTTATCGGTGCTACTATCGGCTTTTTGTGGTACAATTCGTATCCTGCTCAAATATTCATGGGAGATACCGGAAGTTTAACATTGGGTGGAATTATAGCAGTGTTTGCCATTCTTACTCGAAAGGAATTATTAATCCCGATCTTATGTGGAGTGTTTTTTGTAGAAAGTTTGTCGGTGATTTTGCAGGTAGGATTCTTTAAATATAGCAAAAAACGATTTGGTGAGGGGAAACGAATTTTCAAGATGACACCTTTGCACCATCATTATCAAAAACAAGGAAATGCCGGTATTCAGGCAATTTTCCAACGCCCGTTACAAGCTATGCCCGAATCAAAAATTGTTATTCGTTTTTGGATTGTAGGAATTATTTTGGCGGCGATTACTATTATTACATTGAAAATTAGATAAATTGGCTCGAAAGATGAAGAGAATTGTAATATTGGGAGCAGGCGAAAGTGGTGCGGGAGCTGCTGTTTTGGCTAAAAAAGAAGGTTTTGATGTATTTGTTTCGGACATGTCCGAAATAAAGGCGCAATACAAAGCCATGCTCGACGAATATGGAATTGTGTGGGAGGAAAAACAACATACCGAAAGCTTAATTTTAAATGCTGACGAAGTGATTAAAAGCCCGGGAATCCCTGATAAAGCACCCATCGTTAAAAAAATTCTTGCTCAAAACACATCTGTTATTTCCGAGATCGAATTTGCAGGTCGTTATACAAATGCCAAAATGATTTGTATAACCGGTAGCAATGGAAAAACCACCACTACCATGTTGGTTTATCATATTTTGAAAAGTGCAGGATTAAAAGTTGGTTTAGCGGGTAATGTTGGTAATAGTCTGGCATTTCAGGTAGCTACCGCTTCGTTCGATTATTATGTAGTGGAGTTAAGCAGTTTTCAGTTGGATGGAATGACCGAGTTTAAAGCCGATATCGCAATTTTATTAAATATAACTCCCGATCATTTAGATCGTTATGATTATAATTTTCAAAACTACGTTGATTCTAAATTCAAAATTACTCAAAATCAAACCGAACAGGATGCTTTTATTTTCTGGGAAAATGACCCGATAATTAAGGCTGAATTAGAAAAACGCAATATTCAATCAGCAATGTATCCATTTGCAATTGAGCGAAGCGAAAAAACAAAAGCATTTATTGAGCAAGAAGATTTGATTATTAAATCACTTAAAACTCTATTTACTATGCCAACATCAGATTTAGCATTGCAAGGTATGCACAATACTTACAATTCGATGGCTGCAGGATTAGCTGCTTCAATTGTTGACGTGCGAAAAGATAATATACGTCAGTCTCTCCAGGATTTTCAGGGAGTTGAGCACCGTTTGGAGTATGTTGCAACGGTGAAAAATATTCGATTTGTAAACGATTCGAAGGCCACAAATGTAAACTCGTGCTGGTACGCATTGCAGAGCATGAAAACACCTGTTGTACTGATTTTAGGAGGTACCGACAAGGGGAATGACTATTCTGAAATTGAAGCCCTTGTAAAAGAAAAGGTAAAAACCCTAATCCTTATGGGGTTGGATAATAAAGCATTGCATACTTTTTTCGATGGAAAAGTGGATACGATCATTGACGTTCAATCGATGGAAGCGGCAGTAAAAGAAGCTTATAAAGCGGCAAATGGAGGTGATACTGTATTGTTGTCGCCATGTTGTGCCAGCTTTGATTTATTCCAAAATTACGAAGATCGGGGTAAGCAGTTTAAAAACATTGTTAGAAATTTGTAACTGAGCTTGTCGGGACGAAGCAGCAAGGAGTAAGAATATCGAATCTTTCAAATTCCAAACATGGAAAATTTATTCAATAAATATCTAAAAGGCGATCCGATTTTATGGATAGTGTTTTTTGTAATGTGCATAATTTCAGCTATTGAAATGTACAGTGCATCAAGTACTTTGGCATATGGTGCCGATAATTATGCTGGTCCAATGCTTCGTCACGTTGGTTTTCTGTTCGGAGGTGCCATTATTGCCATTGTAGTGCATCTCATTCCGGTGCGATATATAAGAATGACGGCCTACTTGGTGCTGTTATTGTCGGCATTACTCTTGGTTTGGGTACTTTTCAGGGGTGTAAGCGAAAATGGTGCTTCACGTTGGTTGGTAATTATGGGAATCAAATTTCAACCTTCGGAATTTGCCAAGCTATCAGTTATCATAGTAGCTGCCGATATGATTTCCCGAATAAGAGATGCCAAAAAAGATGAGTGGAAGTATTTTCGGAATACGCTCATAATGTTGGCAATCATTTGCACCTTGATATTATTTGATAACTTCTCAACCGCCTTTATTCTCTTTATGGTGGTGGTCATCATGATGTTTATCGGTCGTGTTTCTTTACTGAAATTAGGTGTTTTGGTTGGAGGGCTATTACTTACTATAGTATTATGCTTCGCCTTAGTGAAAACAGTTCCTGAAAAATCGATGCCTAAAATGTTTGATAGAGCCTATACATGGGTAGGACGTATCGACCGTTTTAAAACAGAGAAAAAGGATGAAAAAAGCAAATACACCATTACTGATGAAAATCGTCAGGTTCAGCATGGTAGAATTGCCATTGCCCGTGGTGGGGCAGTTGGCGTTTTCCCCGGCAACAGTATTGAGCGCGACTACTTGCCACAAGCTTATTCCGATTTTATATATGCGATAATTGTGGAGGAAATGGGGTTGTTTGGTGGTATATTTGTCATTCTGCTTTATCTGGTGCTCCTTTTTCGAGCGGGTAGAATTGCAACTAAATGTGCAACGGTTTTTCCGGCATTACTTGTTATTGGTCTTTCATTAATGATTGTCATTCAGGCATTTATTAGTATGTCGGTTGCTACAAGTTTAGGGCCGGTAACCGGTCAGCCTTTACCGTTGATTAGTAGGGGAGGTACTTCTATATTAATTACCTGTATTTATTTCGGTATTATTTTTGGCGTAAACAGACAGATAAAAGAAGAATACCAAGCACCCATTGAAGAAGATATACCTGTTGAGCCAGAAGAAGAACTTTCAGTGGTTGATTTAGAAAATTTGTAATTGAATCGATAAAATTGCAAACAGAAATACTCATTAACCTTTGAATTTATTTGTACTGCATTTTTTTGTGTAATTTGCGTTCAGAAATTTATAGCTATGAAACATAAATTTATTATTAGTGGTGGCGGCACAGGTGGACATATTTTTCCAGCTATCAGCATTGCCAATGCATTGAAAAAACGACTACCCGATGCCGAAATATTATTTGTAGGTGCTATCGGACGCATGGAAATGGAACGGGTGCCTGCTGCGGGTTATCCCATCGAAGGCTTGCCGGTAAGCGGTCTGGACAGAAAAAATATGTTCAGCAATATTAAAGTAGTCTATAATCTGGTTCGCAGTTTGGTGTTAGCTCGTAGAATTATTCGTAATTTTAAACCGGATGTAGCCATTGGTGTTGGAGGATATGCAAGTGCACCAACATTGCGTGCAGCTTCAGGTTGTGGTGTGCCAACACTTATTCAGGAACAAAATTCGTATGCAGGAGTTACCAATAAATTGTTAGCAAAGAAAGCAGCTAAAATTTGTGTAGCCTATGAGGGGATGGAAAAATTCTTCCCCAAAGATAAAATTATATTGACGGGTAATCCAGTTCGACAAGATTTATTTTCTATTGCACCCAAAACTGCCAAAGCATATGATTTCTTTGGTTTTGATCCGTCTAAGAAAACGATTTTAGTGGTTGGAGGTAGTTTGGGTGCCCGCACGATTAATCAAAGTATTATTGCCAAATTGGAGCAACTGTCCAAAGTCGATGTGCAGGTTATTTGGCAAACCGGAAAGTTTTATATTGATGCAGCTCGCAAAGCCGCAGAACCTTTTGCTACGGCACGATTGTTGGTAACAGATTTCGTTTCGCGTATGGATTTTGCCTATTCTATAGCTGATTTGGTAGTATCGCGCGCAGGAGCCAGCTCCATTTCCGAATTGTGTTTGTTGGCTAAACCTGTTATTTTGGTGCCGTCGCCTAATGTTGCCGAGGATCATCAAACTCAAAATGCCTTGGCTTTAGTTCGAAAAAATGCTGCTGTAATGATTAAAGATGTTGATTCGGTCGGGCAATTGGTGGATAAAGCGCTGGAACTTATAAATGATGCTGATGCATTAAAAGAGCTAAGTGATAATATATTAAAGATGGCCGAAAAAGATTCGGCTGATAGAATAGCAGATGAAGTGATTAAGTTAATCAACTAGCCGGTTGATGTAACAGAATGAGTTAATTGATAATTATGGAAAAGTTTAGCAAATATTATTTTCTAGGAATTGGTGGTATCGGCATGAGTGCTTTGGCACGTTATTTTCGTGCAAAGGGATATGAAATAGCGGGTTACGACCGCACACCTACAAAGCTGACCACTGATTTGCAATCGGAAGGAATAGCGGTTTGTTTTGATGAAAATGTAGATCAAATACCGGATAAATTCACGCAGGCAAAAAATACCCTGGTGATTATTACCCCGGCTATACCTCATAATCACCCACAACTGTTGTATTTTCAGGAGAATAATTTTACAATTCAAAAGCGGTCTCAGGTGTTGGGTGAGATTACACGTAAAAGTAAAGGTATTTGTATTGCAGGGACACACGGTAAGACCACTACATCTACTATCGCAGCGCACTTATTGTATCAATCGCAAGTGTCGTGTAATGCCTTTTTAGGAGGTATTGCCAATAATTATAACACTAATCTATTGCTTTCGAATGAAAGTAATTTGGTGGTCATTGAAGCTGATGAGTATGATCGTTCGTTTCATCAACTTTCGCCTTACATGGCTGTGATTACCTCTGCCGATCCCGATCATTTGGATATTTACGAAACGGCTGATGCTTTTCGCGAAAGTTTTGAGCACTTTACTTCACTCATCAGAACCGGTGGCGTGTTGATAATGCGCAAAGGGATTGATATCAAGCCCCAATTGCAAAAAGGAGTGAAACTTTATACCTATTCGATGGAAGATGGTGGCGATTTTCATGCCGAAAATATTAAAACCGTGAAGGGCGAGATACATTTTGATTTTGTAACGCCTACCGATAGAATTAACGATGTTCGCCTCGGAGTTCCGGCTAAAATAAATGTAGAGAATAGTGTGGCTGCTATGGCGATTGCCTGGCTAAACGGAGTTTCGGTTGAAGAGCTTCGTGCCGGAATATCTTCTTTTTCGGGTATTTATCGTAGGTTTAATGTGGTGTATAAGTCCGACAAAATTGTTTATATGGACGATTATGCTCACCACCCAAGCGAGTTGAACGCAAGCATATCATCTATCCGCAATTTATATCCCGATCGTAAAATAACCGGTATCTTTCAACCACATTTGTACACACGTACCCGCGACTTTGCTTCTGATTTTGCAGCAGCCTTATCGAAGTTGGACGAGCTGATTTTGTTGGATATTTATCCAGCGCGCGAGTTACCCATCGAAGGTGTTACTTCTGAACTTATTTTAAGTGAGGTTAAACTTAAAAATAAAATATTGTGCTCCACCGAAAATCTACTACCTTTGCTAAAAGATAAAGAGTTAGACGTTTTGGTTACTTTTGGAGCGGGCGACATTGACAAGTTAGTGCCAAAGATTAAAGCACAACTAAGTAAATAAGAATTCAATTTATGAAACCCACTTTAAAATATATTCTGATTGCCATATTCACCATGCTTGTTTTGGGGTATATGGTTTTCTCATTGTTTTATTTTTCGGGTAATAATAAAGAAATTGTTTGTCGTAAACTCGAAATTGTTTTAGCAGATAGCTCTAATATACAGTTGATTACTCAAAAGGATATTGCTGTTATGTTGGACGAAAGTGATCTCAATCCGGTAGGAAAAACGATTTATCATATTCGCACTGAAGCAATAGAAGCTACATTACGGAAAAACCCAATGATAAAACAAGTAGAGTGTTATAAAACGCCTTCGGGTATAGTAAACATACGTGTTTTTCAACGCAGCCCAAAATTCAGGGTGGTGGGTTTTGCCAGCTATTACATGGATATCGACAGAAAACCGATGCCGGTTTCAACAAATTATGCTGCTTATGTGCCGGTTGTTTCGGGACGGGTAACTATATCGATGGCATCCGGCAAACTGTTTGATTTTGTCGGATTTATAGCAGATGATCCATTTTGGAACGCACAAATTGAACAAGTTAATGTGCGCGATGATTTGAAAATAGAACTTGTTCCGCGTGTAGGCGATGCAATTATTATGCTCGGAACGTTGGATAATTATGCATCAAAACTTGGAAAATTAAAAAAACTGTATGCAAGGGGATTTAATGTTATCGGTTGGAACCGATATCGAATGATTGACTTGCAATACAAAGATCAAATTGTTTGTGATAAGATGGGTGAGCAGCCAGTACATAAAGCTGTTGCCACTATTGAAAAAAAGGATAGTATTATTGAAAGTAAATTATGAACTCAAATAAACAATTTATAGCCATTGATTTGGGAAGTTCCTCCATTTCTGCTATGGCAGCTGAAATGCAAGCTGATGGAGCATTAAGAATATTGGGTTTGGAGTCTAAAATTTCGGATGATGTAAAGCATGGTATTGTTGAGCAACGTACCGGCGCTTCTTCTAAAGTTATTGAATTAAAGAAATTACTTCAAAATAGTTCTAAAATTCAGGATATATCGATGGTCTCGGTTGGTGTAGGTGCTAAATCGATGAAATTAATGCCATTTTCCGTAACGCGCTTTATTCTTAATCCTAATTACGTGACGGACATTCTGTTGGAAGAGATGACAGAGGAATGTAAACGCAATTTTCAGCTTTCCAATTTAACCGTTTTTGATATAATTCCCGTTTCATATTACCTCGATGGAGTTTGTATGGATGAACCAGCCGGGCAGGCCGGTTCGCAAATAAAAGGAAATTATAATGTGGTGGTAGGCAATCCACTGGTAAAGGAAAATCTGGGTGGTTTTATCGATAGAACCGGTCTAGTACTCGAGTATAGTCCGTTGGCAGTTGAAGCTTTGTCTACAGTATTGCTCGACGATAAAGAACGCGAAGATGGTTGTGCACTGATCAATTTTGGAGGTACAACCACAACCTTAGCAGTTTATAGCGAAGGAGTACTTCAACAATTATTAGTTGTACCTCTTGGTGCAAAAAATATAACAAAAGATATCCAGGAATTGGGTATTTCGGAAGCAAACGCCGAGCGTTTAAAATGCTTGAAAGGTAATGCTTTGGAATCTTTGGTCGAAGATCCTATTTATGTTCAGATACCTTCTACTTTGGAAGCTCAGCAACCGGTGAAAATATCAACAAAATTTTTGGCTACTATTATCGAAGCGCGATTAGATGAAACATTGCAGCCCATATTCGATGTAATCAATAAGCTCCCATTTGAACTGGAGGCAGGAATTGTAATTACAGGAGGTGGATCTAAACTTACCAATATGGTTGATTATATGAATGAAAAAACCAATATCTATACCCGATTTGGCGATCATTCCGATTGGCTTTCCGATTATACTGACGAGAAATATTACGACCCTTGCTATGCTCAATTAGTTGGTACAGTGTTGCTAACTGACGAATACAGAAAGGAACACCCTATTGAGGAAACTGTAAATGAGCCGGAGAAAAAACCGAAATTACCAAAAAAGAAAATTGGCGAAAAGATAACGCAACGTGTGTTTAATTTTTTCAACGATGATAATAAACTGAATTAGTAAACTGTCTGTAGTTACAGTTATAAATAAGAAATTTAATTTCCAAATAATATAGATATGGGATATTTAGATGAGAGTTTGCCTTTAGAATTGAAACTAGTTGACAGTTCTTATATAAAAGTAATCGGCGTTGGTGGCGGTGGTGGAAATGCTGTAAACCACATGTATCGCCAGGGAATTACTGATGTATCTTTTGTGGTTTGTAATACTGATAACCAGGCCTTAGTAAAATCGCCTGTGCCAATTAAAATACAACTTGGAGTTGATACTACCGAAGGTCTGGGAGCAGGCGGTAAACCCGAAGTTGCCCGTAGAGCAGCAGAGGAATCGATAGAAAAAATTCAGGGCTTATTGAAAGATAACACCAAAATGGTTTTTATTACTGCCGGTATGGGTGGTGGAACCGGAACCGGTGCATCGCCGGTGGTGGCTCAGGCTGCGCATGATTTGGGCATATTGACTGTTGCAATTGTAACTATTCCGTTCGCTTTCGAAGGAAATTTGAAAATCAGACAAGCGCTGGAAGGTGTGGCGGCTTTGAGTGAACATGTAGATGCTATTTTGGTGATCAATAACGAGAAACTCAAGGAAATTTATCCGGATTTGAATCTTTCGAATGCATTTGCCAAAGCGGATGATGTACTGACAAATGCAGCCAAAGCAATTGCTGAAATCATTACTGTTCCGGGCTATATCAACACCGACTTTGCTGATGTGTATAGCATCATGAAAGATGGAAACGTGGCTATTATGAACACGGGTTATGCAACTGGTGAAAATCGTATTACCAATGCAATTGCCGATGCACTTAATTCACCTTTGCTCAATACAAATGACGTAAGTGGTGCCAGTAAGATTCTGTTGAGTTTGTATTGTTCTACTACCGACCAAATCAGAATGGAGGAAGTGGATCAGATTCACCAGTTTATGAATAAAATGGGCGATAATGTTCAGGTTATCTGGGGCGCAAGTTTTGATGATACGCTGGGTGCTAATGTGAAGATAACACTTATTGCAACCGGATTTGATGTTAGCGATATTCCAGGCATGCCTGCTACAGCAGCAAAACCGGCAGCACAGAAAATAATACATAGCTGGGAATCGGCAAAGATTCAAGAACCGGTAAAACCGGAGACGAAGTCAGAGTCCCTTTCGTTTGATGAGGAGTCTGAAACCATAAAGAAAGCGGATACTGATAAAGCATTTGAGCAATATTATGGAAAAGCAACGGAGCCGGAAGTGGAACCGGATCTTCCAACATTTACGCTTGACGATTTCGAAGATGATACTACTCTGAAAACGGTTGAGAATATTCCTGCATGGAAGCGTAAATTAATGAAGTGATCAATGCTTTTATAACTAATAATTGAAAACAGATAAGATGGACGAACTATTTGATAAAGTAAGTGGCGATATAAAGACAGCTATGATTGCCCGTGACAAAGTAGCACTGGAAGCTTTGCGCGGCATAAAGAAGGAGTTTATTGAGGCTAAAACTGCTAAAGGTGGTGATGGTACAATGTCTGATGAAGTGGGAGTGAAGATACTTCAAAAGATGATTAAGCAACGTAAAGAATCTGCTCAGATCTATACGGAGCAAAGCAGACCCGAATTGGCTGAAAACGAACTGGCTGAAGCTGCAGTCATTGAAAAATACCTGCCAACACAAATGACTGATGCCGAATTGGAAGCTGCTGTGGCTGCTATAATAGCGCAAGTAGGTGCTACCGGACCACAAGATATGGGAAAGGTGATGGGAGTAGCAAGCAAACAACTGGCTGGAAAAACTGAAGGACGATTAATCTCAGAAAAAGTAAAGACCTTGTTGGCTCGCTAATTTTTTTTGACAACATGATATTAAATCTCCATGAATATTTTATTCATGGAGATTTTTTTTATGGAGTGAAATTTACATATTGTCAGCTTTATTTCGCACATTTCAATTATAAGTGTGCAAACGTTGAAAGATTAATATAAAAACGGCATTTTTATTTCCAAAAACGTACATAATTACTTTTAAAGTGTTGGGACAAACATCAAAAAAAGCTTACTTTTGTAGTACCATTTCACTTGATGGTCATTATTCAAAGTATTTCTATGATGAAACCAATTATTGCCCCTGTTGACAAAGAAATTTTAAAACGAGAGCTTACGAAGGATCTGTTTCTTCGTCCTACCAATAAAGCCCACAACGATATTTACGTTGTCACTGCCCACAATGCACCAAATGTAATGAGGGAGATTGGACGCTTACGTGAAATTTCATTTCGATCGGGTGGAGGTGGAACTGGCGAGGAAATTGACACTGACGAGTATGATTATATGGAGAAACCATATTATCAATTAATCGTTTGGGATCCCGTCGCCTTAGAAATTATTGGTGGTTATCGTTATTTGCCGGGTGTAGAGGTTGATTTTTATGAAAATGGCCAGCCCAAATTTGTAATGTCGCATTTGTTTCACTTCAGCGATAAGTTTATCAAAGATTATTTACCGTACACTATCGAGTTAGGTCGTGCGTTTGTTCAACCGGATTATCAGACCTCCAAAATGGGGACTAAAAGCCTTTTTGCACTTGATAATTTGTGGGATGGGCTGGGTGCTTTGATTCATACAGTAAAAGATGCTCGTTATTTTATAGGAAAGGTGACAATTTATAATAATTTCCCGGTTGTGGCTCGTGAGCTGATTTATGAATATATGTTCCGTTATTTTCCGGATCCCGATCAACTTATTTTGCCACACAAAGCAGTGCAGGTAAGTGCAAAGAGTAAGGCTTTAGCAAAAAAGGTTTTTGTCGAAAAAGATTCTGCACATAACTTCAAGGCACTTCAAAAAGCAGTGAGAGCTGAGGGTGAAACTATTCCGTCGATGTTCAATGCTTATATCGGTTTGACAGATACCATGCGTGTATTTGGTTCTATCTTTGATGCCGATTTTGGTTCGGTTTACGAGACCGGAATCATGATAACGATGAATGATTTGCTCGAGACAAAAAAGTTACGTTACATAGTACCTTATATTGAATACGCAAAAAAAGTAATGGAAGAACGTAAGCATGCGTTGAAATTAGCAAGAGAGAAAAAAGCAGCTGATAAACTTGCGAAATCAGCTTTAAAGAAGAAATAAAAGGTAATAACCTTGACGACGGCACATAGAACTAAAACAGTTCTTTGTGCCGTTTTTTTTTACTCAAATATTTCTGTTTGCCAATTTCCATATTCATTATTTAAAAAGCCCCATTAAAAAATCATTGTGATTTTTTAATGGGGCTTTCGGTTATAGCGTTTTCTATTCCTATTTCTTCATTGGAAGGAATAAGTTGCTTTCATTTATGCTTGGAGCTGCTGTTTTTGCTGCGTTAAACTTGTGCGCAATAGCATTGTTCATAATGGTCGAAACGACTCCTTTACCTTCTTTGCTGTTTCTACGAGCAACACGAAGTAAATCACCCCAACGTTGACCTTCGAATCCACACTCTAGTGCCGCTTCTTTAATCAATGATTGTTCAATCCATTGAATAGAATCATTGTGGTCGTCACCAATACCATCATGTACGTAGGCCGGTGTAGAAATATTATTTAGGAATGCACGTCCACGAACACCACCATTGTCTCTCCAAGGAGAACGTAAATAGGTGTATGGTGCATCATTTTGACGAGCATCCAGGTAAAATGGTGCAGGATATGGTTTTGCAGGAGCTACATCATTAGCCGGTTTGAAACTACTGTATTGAATACCTTCTTTGTCTGTACGTTGTGTTCCATCCGCTTTTAGCCATTCAAAATTTGCTTTCACACCGTTATTCAACAAAGCGTAGGCAAGTCTGGGATAACCGGCTCTGTTGGCAGCTTCCGCATAGCGCAAGTGTAACAAAGCTGCACGGTACAAGAACCATTTACCAGGTTTTGAGAACTGATTAGCTATGTTGTTATAATTGAGATGTATGGTCTTGTTTACATCGGTTGAACTTGAGTTGTAGTAATCGTATAGGTATTTTAAGACAACAGGTTGTCCGTTTACATAGTCGAAAGATGATTCTCTACCACGTCCGTCGAATACGAAACCATTGGATTGTTGAACCTGAGTTTCCCAAAGACTATCAATAGCATATGCAGATGGTTTTATTTGGTACTTACCTTCGCCGTTATTGGCAAACAGTTTGACAAAAGGACTCACTGAATTTGCAGAACCACTATAACTAAACATCCATATCATCTCGTCTTGTAATCCAATTGAGCCTGATGTTGCGTTGTCGGTAGAAGGACGAACGAACATTTCCTTCCACATATTTCGATAAGAACTAACATCCTGATCTTTATACCGTTGGTAACAAATCTGAAAGCGCGGTTCATTTGATCCGGCCCAAACCCAGGTGCTTACTTTATTTTTGATATTTGTTTTGATTGATGTAGCATCTGCAGCATCCATATAGGCTTTGTATTGGGTTGCTGACTCAACATACTGATTGTTCCATAAATAAAGATCGCCCAACAGGATATGCTTATCGACGAATTGCATATTGAGATAAAATGTTTTATTGTTGTCGGTGATTGTTTGATTATAGTACGATGAAAGCGTATTAGTTGCCAGGGTAGGAACATGTTCCATATCAGAAATCAATTGTGGAATTAATTCATCAAGTGATTTTACAGGTAAATTTACCGAATCATTTAATGCATCAATCGACAGCAATGGATCTGTTACATATACTACATTTTTGAACTGAATTCCTAGTTGTAGATATGCCCAGCTACGAATGGCCATTACATCCGAATACCTTGGGTCATAGTTATCTTTCGATATTTTTTTGTTTGCCAGCATTTTGTCGAAATTACTAAGAATGTCGTTAGCATTCAGAATTACTTCGTAAAAAGGCTTTACATCGCAATATGAATTACTTCCGGTCTCAGTGTGATTATTAAGACTAATCTGATCAACTGTAGAATTAGGAGTTACGTCCATTAGGTCAGCACGAAGTTCATTTAGCACAACTACATTTTCCGCCAAATTAGATACTTTGCCATACAACCCCCAAATAGCGTTATCAGCATCATACACATTTTGGAAATTATTGGTACTTTCCACTACTTCCTTGGGGTCTGTGTTTAAAATATCCTGGCATGAGGTTAAGCTCAATAATAAAAGAGCATATATCGATACACCAGTTATTATATTTATATATTTCATAAGTGAATTATTATTTGTTGATATTAATTTCAAATTATTACAGTCCAATTTTAACTCCGAATAAGATTGTTCGAGGCTGTGGAGATACACCATTGTCTACTCCATAGCTTAATGGATTTGAACTTGAACTGAATTCAGGATCGTAACCTAAGTATTTAGTAAATGTCAGCAAATTATTACCTGTAACATACATTTGAAAACCATTGATAAAACCGGCTTTGATTTTGAAGTCGTATGCCAATGTTACACTTTTCAGGCGGATGTATGAACCATCTTCTATCCAACGGTCAGAGAAACGTGCATTTCCCATTGGGTCACCCCAAACCGCTTTAGGTGTGTTGGTCAACTGTCCATCGGTTTTCCAACGATAGATAGCTGCAATGGTTTGATTGTCTGTGCTTGAAAGTGATTCCAAATTAGATCTAAGCGCATTGTAAACATCATTACCAACAGAGAATGTGAATAATGCATCCAACGTGAAGCGTTTCCATTGAATTTTATTGGTGATAGCACCGTAATAATCAGGATTTGGATCTCCGATTACCACCATATCGTTTTCATTGATAATACCATCTTTTACACCATTTACGCTTTGGTCCACAAATTTTACATCACCGGCAGTAAATGGAAGTGTGCTTCCATCTGAGTTTTTGATGATAAGGTTTGCAGCTGTTGCTTCAGATTGAGACCTGAAAATACCATTTGTTTGATAACCGTAGAATTGACCAAGTGGCGATCCTACTTTAGTTCTGATGATACCACCGTCAATAGTAGCGAACGATTCAGCATTTGATCTCGACAATAATTTATTTTTGTAGGTTGATACATTAACTCCCATATCCCATTTCAGATGAGGACGATTAATGATTCGACCGCTAATGTTTAAATCAATTCCATTATTTCGTAATGAGCCATCGTTGGAAACTGAGACACCCAAACCAGAAGTTGCATCTATGTTTTTAATGTTAATCAGGTTTTCTGTTCTGCTGGTATACAAATCTAAGCTAATGTTTAATCTTTCTTTTAAGAATGAAGCGTCGATACCAAAATTTGCTTTTTTGTTCGTTTCCCATTGTAATTGTGAATTTGGGATATTGCCTCTGACAAGACCATATGCTCCCAAAAGACCTTGTGGGATGTAATAATTTCTAGCTGAATAATTACCAATATCATCGTTTCCTGTGATAGAGAATCCGGATCTTAATTTCAATACATCAAAAACTTGTTGATTCTTCATGAAGTTTTCGGAGCTAGCTAACCAAGCACCATCAATGGAAGGAAACAATCCAAATTTGCCGTTAAACATTTTAAAACCGGCTGCATCTTTTCCAAATCGGGACGATCCGTCCAATGCTGCATTTACCGAAAGGAAGTAACGATTTTCGTAACTGTAGTCAGCGTTAAGATAATTTGACAGCGTTTTCCATGTACCCAATGAACCTCCAATTTGAGCTAAGGTATTTAGTCCATATCCCAAAGCTTTCATCTCGTCACTTGAACTATTGTAGGCTTTTCCCCAATCCAACTCAGCATTGTTCGATTGGAAACGAGATCCCAAATGAATTGCCACATCATGAACATAATCAAAAGTATGATTGTAGGTCAATCGGGAGTCAGTATTGATTTGTAAAAAGTGGTTTCTTAGCTGTTGTGATTCATTCGTGATTACAGCATTGGGTAGTGGAGTGTGGTATATCCCTGCTTGTGGCATAAATACTTTCTCAGATACTTTATCTGTTGTAATACCAATCAATACACTTGCATTTATATCTTTTGAAAGAGTAATTATTCCATTCATGTTCCCTGTGAAACGGAATCGATTATTTTCAACAGACCCATTATTTATAATAGCTCTTGGATTTGAAACATTGAAGATATCAGCATTTTCAAGGTTTGGTGTCACCTCACCGGCAACATTGTATACATTCGTGGCTTCAAAAGGAGCTTTGATTAAACCTGCATATACCGGATTGAAATTTCTATTTAATCCTTCGTATGCTAATGATCTCTCAGAGTACACAAAGCTCATGTTTGCATTTAATTTAAACCATTCGGTCATTTTTATTTTCGCATTTACACGAGTAGTATAACGCGAAAGTGATGTTTTATCTACTAAACCACCGTGTCCCAAATATCCGAATGAAATAGAGTAAAGTGCAGCGGCATTACCACCGGTTATGTTGAGGTGATAATTTTGATTGATTGAATTATTGAATACTTCGTCTTGCCAGTTGGTAGCCTGGTTATAACGATAATAATCTTTATTGCCCGATACACCCCAATTTTCAACAACCGGTTTTTCAGAATTGATATAAGGTAAAGCCTGAATTTCATTGGCTGACATTCCCTTGCTCGATGATATATCTGTCAGATAATTCTTGTAGTTATAGCCATCCATCATTTTGTACTTGGTATTTGGCTCAAAATTAACACCGGTATAGGCGAAGAAATTGATACGAGTTGATGGATCATTAGCTTGTTTGGTATTAATTAATATCACACCATTTGCAGCTTTTGAACCATAGATGGATGCTCCACTTTTTAATACTGTTACATTCTCAATGTCTTTTACATCAATGTCGGAAAGGGTAGAGATATTATTCCCGCTTACCAACGAATAGATCGTTTGGTTTTCGTATTGAACGCCATCAACAATAATCAATGGTTGTGTATTTGCATTCAAAGAATTAAACCCATTGATAAACATATTTGCTCCGCTACCCGGTACACCAGAACGTGAAACTGTATTTATTCCGTTTGTATTCCCCTGTAGTATAGTTTCAATGGTTGCAGCTCCCAGCTTATAATCATCTCTGTTTTCGTGTGTTGAGATAGAACTGGTTGTTTTAGCAGCATTTTTCATATCGAATGGGCTTGCCACACTCTCGTATTTACCTTTGAACGAGTCGTCGTGAAGCCAAATTTTTAATGATTTGCCTTCAACAACAGGTACCAGTTTTGTAGCAAAGCCCGGGGCATATACTTCAAGTGCAGCTCCTTTGATACTTTTATTGAGTACAAAAGTTCCACTATCACCTGTAATAACAGAAGTCACTCCAAGAATAGATACCTTAGCACCCGGAAGTGGTTTACCAGTAGCCGATTCGTATACTGTACCTGATATTTTAGCCGCGAAAACTCCTTTTTGAGCATAAACCGAATGGCTTAATCCGACAACTAAGGCTATAGTCGCTATGTAATATTTAAGTTGATTCATAAATTTTCTGAAATATAGTTACTATTATTCGTTAATTCTTGGTACTAATACTATGTAATCAAGGAATAATAATCCCTGACGACTTGCAGTGTTGGTACGTGCTGTGTTACACAACCACATTGTTAAGTCCCCTGTGTTTGGCACAGTTAATACATCTGAACCTGTAGTGGTTATAGGTGTTGTAACATATTGAGTCGTGGCAGCTAAATTATACCGTTTTAGCTTTGTCAGCTCAGGAAGTAGTCCTCCAGCTTTTCCCTGACCCACAAAACATAGATTGTCTCCTAAGTAATTGTTTGCAACACCACGTGAATTACTTGTAATACCAAATTTTAATGGAGCTGCCCCAGGCAAAGACATAAACAATTTTTGAATTACTTTGTATACTCCGTAGGAAGTGTAGGTTGGATCGAAGTGATCTGTAATATCGTCGTACGCTACATAATATATATCATAATTTGCAGAGTTCACCTTTGCTTTATATTCTATATGAAAATTAGCACTATTGGCTACAAGTCCACTGTTTATAAAATATGTTTTTGTCACAATACTATCTCTTACATGCGTTAATTTGCGATATAAAGTATCGTTTTGTGCCTCACCGCATGATAATACTACATCGCGTTCGCCTCGAGCCCAACGTTTATATCGGGTAAATACATAGTTTACGTCTGTAGCTCCTGTATATGCCTCACCTTCAATGTATATTGGTTTTATTTTCTCTTTTAGCTTGATGTTGGACTCGTTAATCACATAAACCCGTCCATTTGAAGTGTTATATGATTTAGATATCAGTACATTTTTGAAAGGCACTTTTATCCCGTCAACATTGGTCAGAGTATCGAACTTTGTAATATCTACAATGCCCTTGAAAACAAAATCCTGACACACATTGAAACGTGTAGTTGAATCAGTCTTGGCTGGTGTAGACATATTGAAGTAGTTTTTGTATTTGTTGTACAAAAGATCGAAACCACTGTTTTCAACTACTACATAAGTATAGACAGAGTCTTCATTATCCAAAGGATATTTTTTCAGAAAACTATTGACATTTGTCCATACAGTATCATACTTGGTTTTTCCAGTTGATGCTTCGACACCTATGGCAACACTTTTCTCAGTATCCATTACTTTTGTATTGAGACTGTTGATAAAACTATATTGTGAGTAAGTGCTGTTTTCAGATAGATATTCCCAAATATTGCTTTTCCTTTCTACAATTTTATCCATAATTTGAATGATACCGTTCGAAACATTTATGTCTGCCGTTACTATCTTGGCTCCATTAAAAGTTTGTGTGCTGTTATCATAAAAAATATTTTTACCATTAATAGATTTTATGGATTTGTACAATTCGTTATCTTTAGTTGTGTACGATTTAAGTACAATTAAAGATCCGATTAGTTTACGTACCTGATCTACATTTGTAGTATCAATCCCTGTCCATGCAGTATTAGTAGGGGCTAAAACAGTATAACTGTTTCCCTGAGCCAATACCTGATCGTATCCTGTTTTTTTAAGGAGCGATGCAAATGTTGATAATTCAGATTTCATACTAATAGCTTCCATTAGGTTGCTATTCAATAATTTTTCTTTTTCAACATGATCATCCCACATTGTTTCATAACATCCGGTCATAAGCAAACTTACGGCTAGTAATGGAAGTATGAAAATGCTTTTAAATATATTGTTGCAATTCATAATTAAATTGTATAAATTTTATATATGTGATTTTTTCTAACTACAAGTTTGATCTATTGGTGCAATTGATGTACAAGGGGTATCCGGATAAATGGAATTTCCTTTAATATCAAAGCGTGGCCAAAGTTGATCTTGTTCTACAGGAATAAATTGAATCATATCAATTGGAACTTCATTATTTGTACCCCCAATCGCATCAAGTCGCAATGTGTGACGTCCTGTATATTCTACTTTAATTGCTCCGCAATTTCGGCTACAACATGCACTCGCTACTTGTTTTGCATTATATCGTTTCATTCCGCTGTTTAGATTCACCTCAGGAGTATTTGTTGTGTTAAAGTACTCTGAGAAGTTAACTACGTTCGGAAGTAACTGATCATCTTTACCATCTTGTTTAAAGGTTGTCTTGAAGTTCTGATTAGTTCCCATTCTTCTCCAACATATCCATACATTATATACACCTTCAGTCAATACAGGTGTTTTAAGTTCCATCCATTGAACAATATTTGGATAAAAGTTAACACCAAGATAATCCATATTCACATATTGAGTTGTATTGTTAAATGCTGACATAACTCTGTAATTTACGGTTGGGTTATTTTTTCCACCAAAGTTAAGTTCTGAAAGTTCACCTGGTTTGAACGTAAGTACAGCACCAGCTTTACGGTATAAACTTGACTTTTTAATTTCAGGTTGATCACTTACTTCCCAATAGACTGCTTCAGCTCCACGTTTCACAGGTTGAATATACCCTTCTAAGTCTATCAAAACTCCATTGCTACAACTCATATCAGTCCATTCTGAGTTCTTGTTCACTTTAACACCAGCTTCAAATTTAGTCATCGATTGATATTCGTTTAATATCAATGTTGAATCCTTCGTTTTTATAGTAATAGCTTGATTTTTAGCAAGTGTCAACTCGGCACTTGAAACAGATAGGTCAGCTGCATAAGCCAATCGGTTTACGATATGATATTGTGCGTATAATTGTAATAATTTTACAGGATTATCAGCGTAATCAGGTTGGGCTGTTTTCATCTTTAGCAATAAACTTGCTTTGTCTGTAACGCTTTGTGTAGCAAAGGATTCATTACTTTGTAATAAAACAGTGTACCAAATATCTTGTCCATTATTAATCGTAAGCGTGTCGGTCAAGGTAGTTTCTTTCATTATAGATTTAAATAATGAATAGTTGTCGGGCAATTGATCTATCATTTCACCCACTGTTTTAGGGTTTGGGGTCAATACATAATCAATTTTGTGAATAATACCATTTGCCACACCAATATCCTGTTTTAGTATATTTGCCTGACGATTAACACGTATAACTCCACCCGAAATGCTCTTGGTTGTTAGGAATTTACCTAGCATTGTAGCTTTAACCAAACGGCCATCTACAAAATCTGCCGACTTGATGGAGTCTCTGACGATATGGAATTTGATAAGTTTCTCCAATTCATCGGTCGGTAATGTTTCTAAAGAAGCTATACCTTTTCGTTGACAATATACTTTGATTGCCTCATTTGTTGGAATAAAGCAGGTGTTGGTGCCATAGGCATGCAATAAGCCTCTAAAACCTGCTTTGTCAGCAACTTTTAAAAACTCAGACATGCTTGTGTCCTTTTGCTCTATATATTCATCTATCATTCTCGCGTCTGATATAATGAAAGTTTTACCTTCCATATAGTCTTTACATGAACTAAATAAGGTCAACGCAATGCAAAATAATAGTATGGACTTTATTTTGCTCCCTAAATTAATACTTTGTGTTTTCATAATCGATTAAATTTATTTGGCGTAAAATTCATTTTGTTTTAACTGCTTATTAGCCTCTAACTCGCTATCTAAAATTGGCCAATAAGGACTATTGTGAGTGCTCTCCGATAATTTTGCTTTTATGCTTACTTGTTTTTGTGGCGAAGCACTGTTGGCAAGGTTAGTAAGATATGAGATGTCTTTATAATTATTACGTTTGGCATTTCGTAGTACGTCGTACCAACGTTTACCCTCAAACGCAAATTCACGTGCACGTTCATCAAGGATTAATTTTTCCAGGCTTTTACCGGTAATATCACCTTTGAAATCATATTCCGATGTCTGAACGGCATTACGTGCTGATCTAACAATATCCATTGTAGCTGCCGCTTCTTTGTATAAAGCTTGTGCACCTGCACCATCTGTTTGGAGTCCCAGCTGATTTAATGCTTCCGCTTTCATAAGTAAAACGTCAGAATATTTGTACACTATCCAGGGAGCAGTATAATTGCTCGATAAACGTGCTGTTCCTGATCTACCGGTTCCTACATATTTCCAAATAACTCCCGTTTTGTACGAATTACCAGATCTGATATCAACAGCATCTCTACCGTCGCCCGGCCAAACTGTTTCGGGGAATATAGTTCCTTCTACTACTTCAGCTCTTGGTTTAAGATAATTGTATGTTGGACTTATAATGTTATAGAATGTGTTTTGCTTAAGAGTGGTAAATGGAACTTCAAAAATCGACTCCACACTGGCACCGTCTACATAGCTTTGCGTAAACATTTTTTCAGCATCCGATTCATTTGGAATGGTTACTGTGTCTTTGATAACGCCTGCATCTGTTATTTGCAAATAGCTCTTGTCAATATGAATCATACTATATTTACCTGAGCCGATAATTTCCTGGCAAAGTGCATTACATTCGGCATATTTTTCTTGCCATAAATAAATGTCAGCCAAAAGTGTTTTAGCAGTGTATGCAGTGATACGACTTTTATTTTTAGCATTGTCTCCACCGTAGCTTAATGGTGCATCAGCGCTTGCAATTTTTAAATCGCGAACTAATGTATCTAGAATTTCAGCGCCCGGTGTTTTGGCTACCGAATAATTTTGGTCGTCACTCACCGAAGCTGTTAATACTAAAGGCACGTCGCGAAACGAACGTACTAAAGAAAAATACATCATGGCACGAAGTGTAAGCACTTCTGCTTCGTATTCCTTTAGCATTTTGTCTGTAAATGTTCCATCAGTCTTTTGTACATCAGGAGCAAATTTCAAAACAGTATTACAGTTGTTTATCACCGCATAAAAGCTTGACCAACTTACAACCGAATTCGATGATGAAATCTCACCGTCAATTATTTGGGAGAAATCATATTTGGTAATTAAACCGTTGTCAATCATATCTGCCCGCAATTCGCCCCATAAAAACATTTTTTCAGTAGGTCCGTTTTGTAGTGCGCTATAGCAACCAATTACGGCGGAGTTCACGTGCTCCTTCGTTTGCCAGAACTCTTCTCGGATTACTCCGTCTTCAGGAGCTAAATTTAACCAATTCGAGCAGGATGTCGAGCAGGCTGCAAGAGTTGCTATAAATAGTATTTTTATATATTTTTTCATAAATGTGTTCTATTTGATTGTTAGAATGAAACAGTTAGTCCAAGTGAATAATCTTGTGGTTTACCTGATCTTGAATTATCTTTTCCCACATCAGTGATTTTACTCTTCAATGAAATTTCAGGATCCATACCTGTATAATTTGTCCATAGATAGATATTCTGCATGGTACCCCACATTTTTAAAGAACTGAATCCAAACTTCTTTGCCAGTTTTTTGTCGAAGTTATAACTTAGAGTTAATGACTTGAATCGAAGGAAAGATCCATCTTCTACATATCGGTCGGATCCTAACCAGTTGTAACCTTTAGATAATAAAGCACGTGGGAGAAGACCATCAGGTGCAGTGCCATCTTCGTAGGGATGTGTCCATCTTCTAAGTACTGCAGTACTCTGGTTGTTAAATCCGCTCATGCTTTCCATCTGCATTCTTGTTTCATTGATTACTTTTCCTCCATAGCGGTAGTAGAAATAAGCAGTAAGACTTAATGCATTTTTCCAGCGTAGAGTTGGACCGAAACCTCCGGTTAACAATGGATTTACACTCCCAAGGTACACAATATCCTGTGAGTTAATATTGCCATCATGGTTGATGTCTTTATATTTGGCATCACCGGCCTGGAATTCGTAACTTACAGATGGATACCAGAATTTCATCTTAACAGCTTCTTTTGAACCATCAGCATTGTAGGTGTAAATAGGGCTGCCATTTACATCTTTAGCTATTGTTTGAGCATCGTTAAGATATACACCTTCGTATTTATAACCATAGAATGATCCTAGTGGATTGCCAATTTCAATACTTGTAGGGAACTTACCATTTGCTGCCGATAGAGTTGATTGTAATGCAATATTATCAGCTAACGAAATTACCTCGTTTTGAGAAGTCGCAAAATTAAAATTGAAATCAAGTTGGAATGTTTTTGTCTTAACAAGTTGTGTGTTGATACTCAACTCCCAACCTCTGTTATCCATAGTACCGGCATTCATATTCACTTTACTGTATCCGGAGGTACTTGGAAGGTCAACATTTTCAAAGTAGAGGTCGTTTGTGCGTTTCTTATACCAGTTGAAATCAATATTCACTCTGTTGTCGAACATGATTAAATTGGCACCAAGATTTATATCAGTCACTTTTTCCCAACGTAAATTGTTCAATTGAAGTCCTGTAGGATAAACTCCTTGTTCTCCCAGATACGTATAGCCGTAGCTACCGTAGTTGTTATAGAATAAATAGTTTTTATTTACAGGATTACCACTTTTCCCGGTTGAAGCACGCAAACTGAAATCGTTTACAGCCTTAACGTTTTTCATAAATGGTTCTCCTGAAACACGCCAGCGGAAAGATGCACTTGGAAAAATACCGTAACGTTCTTTTTCGCTGTATTTTGAATCACCGTCTCTACGAACAGTACCGGTTACAATGTATCGATCAAGCAAACTATAGTTGGCCATTGCTAACAACGAGATAGAACGAGCTTGTGAGATCCCTGAATTTATTCCCAGACCAGTCCCAATAATATTAGAAGGTATTGAAGGGTCTTGTAAATTTGTAGATGCACTCAATGCACTCACTTCCTTAAAAGATCTGTCTTTTCTATCATAAGTACTTAATTGAAGTACGCCCGACAATGAATGATTTTTACCTAATCTAGGCGTGAACATCAGCTTGTTGAATGTTTGTACCACAAATGCTTCAGCTGCATAATCTGTGCTTCTATTGACACTCAATTCCGGCCAAATTCTACCGGTTGCACTTTGTGGCAAAAAACGAGTTTCTTTATTTGTATTTATATCAAATGCTAAATCTCCCTGGTATCTTAATACTTCAGGAATAATGATGTATTGAAGATTAAACTTAGGTACTATACGTTCATTTTTTACTTTCCAGTAACCCAAATTAGCCATTGCAACTGGATTGTAAACCCCTCCGGTTGCTTTGTCATAATCAAAACTAGTGAAATTACCCTGAGGTGTTGTTATCGGAGAGTAATAGTTTGGAGTTATTTCGCCTAAAGCATTGTATTCGTAAATTGATTGATTTGGCATTTTTGTAAATGCAGTACTCAATAGGTCGGTGGAGTAATTCTTGTTTTGATTTCCATTTGAATAAGCAAGATTAACCTGGAATCTTAATTTGTCTGAAACATTATAATCCAAATTCAATTGCCCGGTTATACGACTTAGCGATTGACCAATAACAGTACCGGTTTGGTTTAAGTACCCAAGTGATGTGCGGTAGGTTGCTTTTTCACCACCTCCCGAAACAGAAACATTATGATCTTGCGTAAATCCGTTGCTGGTTAAAGCACCGTACCAATCAGTATTTTTATTGTAATTGTAAAAATAAATAGGATTGTTTGGATCTTGAAACAATTGAGGAAAAGCTACAGCACTAAGAGGCGTACCTGCATTTTGTGCTTCTTCCTGAATTAATGTTCTGTACTGATCACCATTTAATGTTTTGATTGGATCAGCCGGAGTACTCATACTGCCTTTAAAGGTGTATGAAACGACAGGCTTGCTGAAAGCACCACGTTTGGTTTTGATTAATAATACACCATTACCACCACGGTTACCGTACAAGGCACAGGCTGCAGCATCTTTTAATACTGTAATTTCCTGAATATCTGCCGGTGAAATGTTCAATAATTGAGCGTAACTTTGATCATCTGCTGTTGCAAAATCAAAATCAGCACCAATTTGTGTATCATAAGGAATACCATCTACTACAATAAGTGGGTCGGAACCATTGTTGATAGAAGTGGTACCACGGATACGTATGGACATACCTGCACCTGGTTCGCCACTGCTGGCTACAATATCAACGCCGGCCATACGACCTTGTAATGCTTCGTCGATAGATGCAACTTGCAGACCTTCAAGGTCTTTTGTTTCTATCCTACTTACGGCAAAGGTCATATCGCGTTCTGCAATGTTTCCAATACCTGTATTGATTTGTTTTTTTCCTGTTACAACTAAATCCTTGATAGCTAAAGCTGCGTCTTCCAGACTCACATTAATTACACCCGTATTGTCTACTTTTTTCTTAATTGGTTTGTAGCTAATGTATGAAAATGATATCACTGTACCTTCTCCACCACTAATTTTCAAGGTATAGTTACCATCTATATCTGTAATTACGCCATTTAGGATACGGTTATTTTTATCATATTCAGCTACCGAAACACCAATTAACGGTTGTTTGTCCACTGCAGATATAACCTTACCTCGTATTAAGGTCTTTGTTTGTGCCATCAATGAGAACGACATCAACAATGACATAAAGACCAATAAAAATTTTATATTAATTCTGTTTTTCATATTAATCATATTAATCATTTTACCGTTACTGAACTCTTTGATAAACAAAATAACTATCAATTTCATGTAGAACTGCTCTTCCTCCAAAGAAGTTACTTCTCGTAAGACCTCTGGTTACTTTGGCAGATTTTACTGACATAGATAAGTTTCTTCCAGTACCGACTGCTTTTGTTGATACAGTTAGATTGCCGTTTTCATCTTTACTTACAGCTAAATATGTATTATCAACCACATCTTTTAAAGCTGTAGGCCAAACTTCCTCGGTTACTTTTTCAGTATTTGGCATAATGTATTTCAATCCATCATCAACAAACTGTTTTCCTTTGACGATATGATAGGAAATGAATTTTGACGCTTTGTTTTTTGCAATTACATCCGTACTAATTGTAGCTAAAGCGGGTAAGTATCCACTAGCAACTGCTTTGTCAATCTCAGTGTTAGTCGGCATAAATATTGTAAGTATCATATCATTTGATAAACCTAGTAAATCATTACCTGATGTATTCATACTGGCGGTTAGATAAGACACAAACTTGCTGACGTTTGGATTGGTAACAGCCATACTTTTAATATACACCAATAAATCTTGGGTTGTATAGCCTGTAGGAGCATTCGGAAGTGTAGTTCGTCTTGAGTATTGAAGCATTTTATCAATAGTGAAAACCTGACCATTCATAAAGGTTTTGTATGGAGTTGCAGTCACCCAAGCATTTTCATCATAGTTTCCTACCATTTGGAGTTTTCCGTCTTTGTAACGAATCATATCTCCATAATCATTTACCGCATACGAATAACCTCCATAAGCAGCGGCAAAAGAAGGGTCGGTTGTGAAATTGGTAATTGAACTATTAATATCGCTGTTTTTTACTCTCTTGAAAACGTGAGAGCGAACTAATCGTTGAATACGATTAGCAACGTCGAAACTACCGAGAGTACTTGCTGCTTGTGTATTGGCAAAACCGTATTTGGTTGATCCGCTAAGCCAAATCCAGCTAAAACCATCCGCAGCAAGTTGTGCATCTGTCGGTAAAAGAATAGTGTAATTTTCCTGAGTATACCCATTTAACTCACATCTAAGAAGTTCTTCTTTTAATGATGTATTATAATACTCAACAAATGCATGGTTTAGCATGCTATATATTGGATTGAGAAGGATCTCAGTAAATACAGTTTCAAAATATCTACTCTTAACGTAGTTGTCAGAACCATAGAAAAGTCCGTTGCTGGCAGGAGCTATTTTTTTGTAATTTGTGCCGCTAAATGCATTACCATTAGGCCCTTTCCCGTTAAAGAATTCACCCCATGAATTCATACTAGATTTGTAGTCATTTGCCCAAACCAAATCGGTAGACATTTGTGCATTAAGAAAATAATATAACACATCCACCGGAGCAGTTTGAATTCCTGCAGGATAGTATGATTTTAATTTTTCTTCGTAGAATTTAGTAACCGCAGCATTACTAGGTGCAAAGAGTGTATAGCCACCTTGTTCTGCTTGTTTGTCAGTGACCCCATATTTTTCACTGTTGAGATTTATGGCTAAACTACCATAATATTTCATATAAACTTCAGTGATGTTTTTTGTAGGCATCGCTTTTGCCCATTTATCAGTCACTGTTTGGTTGAACTGATACCCAATAAAATAGGGTGCTCCTGTAGAGCCCTTTACGTTGATTAATTTGTTGAATTCCGAGTAGTCAGGATCTTTGAGTAACTTTTCTAATGTTGGTAATGGTTCCAGCACTTGATCCACTTCATGTGCAACACCGTTTTCAGCTTTCATGTCTTTTGTTACAATCGAAGCACTCTGAACATTGCTACCTGTATATGGAGTAGAGTAGAAGTATCCATAATCTTCTGCAGCTTGTGCAGCAGTTCGGTTTTTTTCAAACGTTCTGCTTAAATAAAATGGGATATATTTGTAATTTTGATCAGCCAACGAAGCTGATGACGAAGGAACATCCCAAACCCATATGTTTTTATCCATATAGTTTTCTTGATGGATAGTTTCATAATAGGTGGTTTTTTTCTTGATACTTGTTAGTGTATCCCAACCTGCACTTAAAACATCGGTTAGATGGTCGAACGAATAGTTGTTGTAAACGATAGAGTAGCTTACAATTTGATTTGCCAAACTATCCGGTATGTCTGCTACCGAAGCAAAACCTTTAGCGCTTAGATATTTTTTAAAGGCTTCGTCGTTTGGCGCAAAAACAGTATAAAGTCCACTTGCTTTAAGTGTACCGGCGTACAATGTTTTGTCAACACATTTCAGGTAATTGGTAAATTTGCCTTGTTTTTCCAATACTTGATAGATAGGTGGCTCAAGCCAACCCGGCCTGTCGAAATAGGTGTCTTTCTCGTTCGAACAACGAACAAAAGAGAACATAACAATCGATAATAGAATCGCGATTTTTAAATAGTTTCTCATGAAGCGGATAAATTTAAGATATACTAATTTTATTTTTTGCCAGCAAAATCCACTGAACAAATATACAACTGCGAAAGTAGTCTATATGACTATTAATGGAACTGTCATTTTGTACATATGTATAGAATTTTATACTAAACTTAGGAATTCAGACTTCAAAGTTTAATTTTTGTTTTAATTCTTATTGTACGCTTTTGATTAGGAATTGGAATGATTTGTTATGAGTTGATAGGGGATTAAATACCTTTAAAATAGAGTTTTGTGTATAAGTGAATGCTATTGTTGAGGTGTGGGATATTGTGTTGTTTTGTAGGGTAAATACAATTTTGTCCACCTGTTTTATTGTCCTTTTTTGGTTTAATAGATTAAAATGTTTGAATCAGGAATGCTGTTGTACTTTATTTCATTCGAAGGTTTTAGTAACTTTGCCTTGAGAAAAGTGAAGCTCCAATTTCCATGATTTCAATTGTATTTTCTATTCTTTTTTATGTGCTTTAAAATACATTCAAGAGTTAATCAATCACTATCATTCAACATTAAATATCAATAATATGAAACAATTCTTTTTTATCATTTTCTTTCTTGTCAGTTTTTGTGGTGGAAATATTCAAGCTCAATTGGTGATGAAAGATGCAGCGACAAACCAGTCAAATCCCTATTCGAATCCAACAGCTACGTTACCAGAGAAAAACTATTATGTTTTTGCCTATTTCAAAAATAACGGACTCGATGGATTGCATTTGGCAGGTAGTAGAGATGGGTTGAACTGGACAGCTTTTAAAAATGATCAATCATTTCTAACACCAAAAGTGGCAAATGATAAGTTGATGCGTGACCCTTGCGTGATCAAAGGATTTGATGGAAAATTTCATATGGTATGGACAGTGAGTTGGACGGATAAAGGAATTGGCTACGCCAGTTCTGACGATTTGGTGAAATGGTCGGAACAAGTGTATATTCCGGTGATGCAACAGCAGGACAGTGCCAGGAATTGTTGGGCACCTGAAATTACCTGCGATTGGGCTACGAAAACTTATATGATCTATTGGGCTACGACCATCAAAGGCAAATTTAAAGAATCTGCCTCAAAGCTTGAAGCCGGGTACAATCATCGTATTTATTACGTCATCACTAAGGACTTTAAAAAATTCAGCAAAACAAAGTTGCTTTACGACAAAGGTTTCAATGTTATCGATGCATCGATAGTAAATGACGGAAAGCAGTATGTCATGTTTTTGAAGGATGAAACCCGAGAGCCGGCGCAGAAAAATATAAAAATAGCTTATGCTAAAAAACTTACCGGTCCATATTCAGCTCCCGGTGCGGCAATTACCGGTAACTATTGGGCAGAAGGTCCTGCTGCGTTGCGTGTAGATAAGCAATGGATTGTTTATTTTGACAAATATACGCAACATAAATACGGAGCCATAACATCAACGAATTTAATTGATTGGTCTGATGTGTCGGATCAGATTTCACTTCCTACCGGTATTCGCCACGGAACAATAGTAAAAGTGACGAAAGATGAATATGAGTTGCTGGAGAAACAATAATGTATTGTGCGCAGGATGTCATTCGTAGTCTATTGGAAAATCCAAATACACAATTTTGATATTTAAATGAAAACAGAAAAAGAAAAAATGGTTTCGGGAGAACCATATGATGCGTTTTGTAAGGAATTGACTGATATTCGGACTAATGTTAAGCATATTCTTCATAAATTAAATGTGACAGAATATTACACCGATAAATTTCAGGCGACTATCAATGAGTTGTGTCCTAATGCAGCCGAAAATTTAAATATTGTGCCACCTTTCTATTGCGATTATGGAGAAAATATACACGCGGCAGATGGCGTCTTTATTAATTCGGGAGCTTGTATTCTGGACGGAGCAAAAGTTACCATCGGCAAAAAGACACTTCTTGCGCCAGGCGTTCATATTTACACAGCAAGACATCCTGTCAATGTTGAGGAAAGAAGAGTCTGGGAAGACTGCCAACCGGTAACAATTGGCGAAGAGTGCTGGATTGGAGGTCACTCAACGATTTGTCCGGGAGTAACCATTGGCGACAGAGCGGTAATTGGAGCTGGATCGGTAGTTACAAAAGATATTCCGGCCGATACTTTAGCAGTAGGAAATCCGGCAAGAGTCATCAGGAAGCTAAATGAATAAAACGATTTTTGTTTGACTCGCTTTATTATTTGTTTTTCTTCTAATCTGCTTTATTAAACCTATAAATCGTTCATTAAACCCTGTATGATTATGCAGGATTAATGAACGATTTTCTATTTATTATCAAGTTAAAATGATTTCCTTTGTATGCTAATTTATTCCAATAACTCTTTCTCTCAGGTTGTAAAATATCAAGTCGGTTTATTTCGATAAAGAGGGTTGGGCAACCCTTGAACAAACAAAATATTATTCGCAAATTAAATCTAACTAAATTGAAGAAATGAAGATTAAACAGAACAGCAGAACATTATTCATTATTTCAGCGATGGTGCTAATTATTGGGATGAATGTGAGTGCCCAAAAAACCACAAATGCATCCACTCTCTGGTACACACAACCCGCCAAAGTATGGGACGAAGCTCTGCCCATTGGAAATGGCCGATTGGGTGCTATGATTTTTGGACGTGTAACCGAGGAAACCCTGCAACTCAA
>Ga0302288_1000457_pt1 | contig 33199 bp, 28 predicted proteins | sample III_Fen_N1_1_FD_194549 | JGI IMG/M metagenome (GOLD analysis project Ga0302288, IMG submission 194549) | Peat permafrost microbial communities from Stordalen Mire near Abisko, Sweden - III_Fen_N1_1 | ecosystem: Environmental > Terrestrial > Soil > Wetlands > Permafrost | place: Sweden: Abisko...
GGCAATTACACTCCCTGAGAAAGTTGATATGGTTGTTGTTGATGTTTCCTTTATCTCTGTGGTTAAAATTCTTGAATCTGTACACAGCGCACTTAAAAAAGGCGGCACAGTAATCATATTAGTTAAGCCTCAATTTGAAGTCGGTGCTGACCGTATTAAGAAAGGTTTTGTTGTTGATGATGTCTTACGCACAACAGTTATTGAAGAGGTTAAACAGTATGCTGAATCGGTTGGATTCAAAATACAGAAACAGATGCCCTGCCCTATTGTGGGAGAAAAAGGAAACCAGGAAGAACTTTTACTCTTGAAACGCGCATAAGAAAAAGCCGATTGACATATCGGCTTTTTTGTATAAGAATATCGGGCGAATTCGTTCCTTTACAAGGAAGGAGTAAACATCTTCAGAGAAAAGACAAAACAACCCCAAACACAACAAAGGAGATTTGCTAATGGTAATGGTACCAATCGCGGTTATTTATATGGGAGCAGCCGGTAGTGGAAAAGGAAAGAACTCAGAACGGCTCGCTTCCCGTAGAGGTTACGCACGTCTTGAAATGGGAGAATATCTCCGACACCTCAAGGCGACGTCAACTGATCCATATATCAAGGAACAACTTGAACCTATAGGTCACGGCAGACGAGTAAACGACGCGTTCATTATTAAGCAATCGATTGAGTGGATCCGTAACACCACAGGATCGATTGTTCTAGATGGAGTCATTCGAAGCAAACCACAATTTGATGCCGTTGTCGCAGTCCTCAAGGAACGCGGTTATGACATCAAAGCGGTGTGGTTTACCACCCCGCCCGCAGAATGTTTTAAACGACTCACATCAGGTAAGCGTGGACGTGAAGATGATCACAGAACCTCGATCATCCGTCGGATTCAAACATACGTATCTGAAATTCGTCACCTAAAACAGTTCTTCATCGATGCACGGATATTGATCATATCAGTTGACAATACCAAGCTCTCCGAAGAAGAAACCTATCAGGCAGTCATGAATTGGCTCCATCCTGAAGTAGCTTCAAACAACAGTGGAGGTTTCGAAGGGCTTACTGTTGCCACTCGTTGAAACCCTTCCCAAAGCAGACCATCGAACCCTATAAATACACCTCGGTGTAATTCTAAGGTTCGATGGTTTTTAATTTATTTACTTCTAATTCTAAGTGTGATATAATCCCCCGTACTTGAGCCCCTGGGCTCCTGTTTTATTTTTTCTCTATGGAAATCAGAAATATCGCGATTATCGCACACGTCGACCACGGCAAGACAACCTTGATGGATGCCATCATGAAACAAACAGGTGTTGCCAAGGAAGGCTTCACTATGGACACCAACGCCCTTGAACAAGAGCGCGGTATTACCATTTATGCAAAGAACGCCTCAATCACCTACAAGGACACCAAAATCAACATTGTAGACACCCCAGGGCACGCCGACTTCGGTTCAGAAGTTGAACGCGTCCTCCGCTCTATCGACACCGTGCTCCTTCTCGTCGACGCACAGGAAGGCCCTATGCCACAGACTCGCTTCGTTTTGAAGAAGTCTCTTGAGCTTGGAATGAAGCCAATTGTTCTTATCAACAAAATCGACAAACCTGCTGCTCGACCAAAAGAAGTTATGGATGAAATCCTCGAACTCTTTATTGAGCTCGGTGCGACAGATGAACAACTCGACTTCACCACTATCTACTCGATTGGACGTCAGGGTATAGCAAAACGAAAGCTTGAGGACGTTTCCACTAATCTCGATCCCCTTCTCGACACCATTCTTGAGCTAGTTCCTGCCGCAAAAGCAGACCTTTCCGCACCTTTGCGCATGCAACCATTCAACCTTGGTTATGACAACTTCCTTGGACGACTTGCTATCGGACGTATCTATGAAGGAAAAATAAAATCTGGACAAAACGTTTTCATAAAAAAACCAACAGGTGAAACTCGCACAGGAAAAGTCGCCAAGCTCTTTACCTTCAAAGGTCTCGACCGTGAAGAAGTAACTGACGCAGGTGCTGGTGATATTGTTATGGTCGCCGGTCTTCCTGATATCTTCATTGGTGAAACTATTTGTGAAAAAGAAGATACCGTTCCCCTCCACGCCATCAACGTCGACGAACCAACTATCGCCCTCAACTTCCTCGTTAACAACTCTCCTTTTGCTGGACGCGAAGGTAAGTTCGTCACTACCCGTCAGATTCGTGAACGTCTTGAGAAAGAGCTCGAAGTCAACGTAGGTTTGAAGATAAATTTCACACCAGAAGCAGGTGAAGGAATTCCTGGTGTTGATACATTTAAAGTCTATGGCCGTGGTGAACTCCACGTTTCGGTTCTCCTTGAAATTATGCGCCGTGAAGGTTTCGAACTTCAGGTGTCACAGCCACAAGTCATCATCAAGGAAATTGATGGCGTAAAATGTGAGCCATTCGAAGAAGTAACCGCCGATGTACGTAGCGATGTTTCCGGAGACGTCATCCGTAAACTCTCTCTCCGAAAAGGACTTCTCACCAATATGGTTGAACGCGAAGGTATCGCTCGACTCACCTTTGAAATCCCCACCCGAGGACTCTTGGGTTACCGTGGAGAATTCGTTGTTGATACCCGAGGTGAAGGAATTCTCTCTTCACGTTTTGTTGAATTCCGTCCACACGTCGGAGTTATTGAAAAGCATGAGTTTGGATCAATGGTTTCTATGGAAACTGGTGAAGCAGTCGGATTTGCACTCTGGAACCTCCAGGAGCGTGGTAGCCTCTATATCGGCGCAGGCGTGCCTGTTTATGAAGGTATGATCATAGGAAACACCTCAAAAGGTGACGATCTTGATGTAAATCCTTGTAAAGGAAAAGTAATGTCTAACTATCGATCAGCCGGAAAAGACGAAGCTATCGACCTCGTTCCACCACTTACCCTCAACATCGAACGCGGACTTGAAATCATGCACGAGAGTGACTTCCTTGAAATCACCCCTGAATCGATTCGCCTTCGAAAACAATTCCTCAAGAAATTTGAGCGTGATAAAAATATAAAGAGGTAAAACAAAAAAGAAAAAGGCCGAACGCTTCGCGTTCGGCCTTTGAATTTATTGGTCAGCCAACCATGGAAAGTCGACAATCCTCAGATGAGACACCCCCTTCTTCGTCAGAAGGAAAAATCCCTCGTGGGTATTCAGCACCCACTGGGTTCTGAAGGGTCGGCGGTAGAGCTTCTCCTTGTTGGTCTGTGGGTTGTCGGGCGATATTTGGTTGCCCTGGAATAACGTGCAGAAGATCCATACCATTACACTGTATATGTAAAATACCTCACAGTAAAGCCATTTATCAACAATTTTGCTTTCTTTTTTACACAAAACAAAATCACCCCTTACGGAGTGATTTTGTGCGCGGAAGCTTAGAAGCTCCTTCGAGGACCGAAGTCGCGACGTGGTGGACGAGCCTCAAGTGGACGAGCCTCGTTTACCTTAACGTTACGGCCGTCGATGTCCTTGCCATCAAATAGAGAGATAGCGTTAAGGGCATCAGCGTCTTCCATTTCAACGAAGCCGAAGCCACGTGAACGACCAGTCATCTTGTCAATCATGACAGTAGCTGATACGACTGCACCTGCCTGTTCGAAAGCCGCTTTAAGGCTATCTGAGGTAGTTGAGTATGAAAGATTGCCAACGTACAATTTCTTTGCCATTGTGAACCTTTTTTGAATTTAATTAACTTCATCGCGCGACCTTCCCTGTGGCCTATAAGACACTGAAGCCCTATCACCCCCGAGAACCGACGACAGAAGTATCATACACGAACCACCGATAAAGTCAAAGTGAAATCTTGACAAGTTATCCACAGATGAAGTATAATATTGGCCTAGCTTATACTATTTTTATGGCAGATAAAAAAGAAGAAAAGCAAAAATTTGAGTACCTGAAAGGACTATTTGGGTTCTATTTCGCACCAAAACTGCGCTCTTTTTTGACAGTACTCCACTTTGTGGTCTGGAGCTTTGTTTCAGTTTATTACCTTGAATACATATTTTACGCGGCACGCTTGGTTATCTATATCCTCCTTAAATCAAAAATACTTCTCTCTATTACCTACCTTTTCTGGAGTCTCGCCTTCATACTGGTGCTCGCTATTCCATTCACCCTCTCCTTCTATGCAATACTCACGGTATACCAAGTCTGGGCACTCCACCCAAATCTCGCAAGAAAGTGGAAGATGTTAATCACGGGTGGCATTATTGTCGGTGGCTGGGCAGCCCTCATATTTATGAGTGACATATCACACTATGTTGCAAGCCAGCCAGAACTTCGGGGTTTTATCGAAGACGCAGGACTGAACGGAAGGCTCTAAAAACAAAAGACTCGAACCATTTCATGGTTCGAGTCTTTTGTTTTAAATAATGCAATCTTTCTTTTCCCAATCCCCAGCTCGAGTGCGAACGAGTCGTAGTACACACGCCGGCACCCCGAGAACTTCACCAAGATCACGAGCGAATGCGCGTACATAGAATCCAGTGCCCGATTCAATCTTCAGAGTGACAATCAGAGCCGTTGAGGTCGGGTTCTTTTTCAGGGTGTCTTCCCAACTCTTTTTAATATCTGCTTGCCTAAAATCACCAATCACTTTTTCTGTGGCGACAATTGCTTGTGAAGCAATATCCTGAATAGTCTTTGTTGATATGCCAGTAATATCAATCTTCTTAACTTGCACTATCTTTTTGTGAACAGGGGCCGTGCCTGTACGAACCCTATCGAGACCGCTTGCAATTGCCTTTGATGAAAAGAATGGAAGCATTTGCTCGATTGTTCCGATAAAAGGACGTATCGCTGTTTCAATCTGCGCTTTGAAAATGTCGGGAACATGAGCAATATCAGTTACAACTCCAAGTAAATCGAGTGAATCAGTAGAAATTCCAAAGATTACGTCTGCTTCATAATATTTATCAAAACCCAAGAAAATATCCCTCTGTGAACATTCATCCCCTACCATGACAGGCATAACACCTTCGGCCATTGGATCAAGGCGACCTGCATACGAGAGTCTTTCTTCCTTAAAAGATTCATTTGCACCACGAAGCCTCTCAAGTGATTCGAGGGGTGTTTCGTACAATTTCTTCCATAGAGCAATCATAATACTGTGAAGTCTAGCACATAAAGTGTTTTTCGTTGTATAAAAGGCCTTTTTTGGTAATATGGTGACTATATGGATAAGAAACTGTCTACCGAAAGCTATAAAGGCGTACGCGACTTCTACCCAGAAGATTTTGCTATCCTTGAATACATTTTTACCTCATGGCGCACCACGCTCAAGAGTTTTGGATATGAAGAATATAATGCGTCAGTCTTGGAACCAGCAGAACTCTATCGCGCAAAGTCTGGTGAGGAAATTGTGAATGAACAAACATACACTTTTATCGATCGTGGTGACCGCGAAGTCACCTTGCGTCCTGAAATGACCCCGACCGTCGCCCGCATGGTTGCTGCTCGTCGCCGAGAACTTCCTCTCCCTATCCGTTGGTTTTCAATTCCTAATGTATTTCGATACGAGAAACCTCAGCGCGGACGCCTCCGTGAACACTTCCAGTTAAACGTAGACCTCTTTGGTGTTGATTCAATTGAGGCTGATTTTGAGATGATTCTCATCGCCTCAGCTATTATGAAGAATCTTGGCGTCGACGAAGATAAGTATGAAATTAAATTAAACAGCAGGAGCCTCATGGATTTCATGATGAAAACCATACTCGGCCTCGACGCCGATAAGGCTCATAAGCTCGGCAAACTTATCGACCGTAAAAATAAAGTTTCAAAAGCTGAATTTGAAGCAGGCGCAAAAGAACTCTGTGGTGATAAAGCGAAATCATTCTTCGCAATGATAGACGCAACCGACCTCATTGCATTTAAGAAAGCTCTCGGCACACACAATGATGCATTTGATCATATTGAATCAATTATTCGACGCGCAGATGATATTGGTATTGGGAACGTTGTATTTGATCAAACCCTTATGCGTGGATTTGATTACTATACCGGCCTCGTATTTGAAGTGTTCGATAAACACCCAGACAACCGAAGAGCTCTCTTTGGTGGTGGACGCTATGATGACCTCCTCTCTCTCTTTGGTGGAGATAAAATTCCTGCTATTGGATTCGGTATGGGAGACGTTACCACCCGTGACGTACTCGAAACCTATGGACTCCTTCCAAAAGCCTTAAGCGTTGCTGACGTTGCTCTCTGTCCCCTCTCCCTTGATTTTATTCCTTACGCGCAACACCTTGCCATAAAACTGCGCGCTGAAGGCGCACGTGTCTCTATTGATATCACAGGCAAACGTCTTGGCGACCAAATAAAAAATGCTGACAAAAAACGCATTCCATTTGTACTCCCCATTGGTGAAGACGAGGTAAAAAATAAGGTATTCAAAATCAAACACCTCTCTACCGGTAAAGAGGTTGAAGTTACCGAAGATTCACTCATTGAGACCCTGACTACAAAAGAAAAATAAAAAAAGCCGACCACTTTGGTCGGCTTTTTAATTATTCCTCAACAGAGAAAACTGTTGGAAAAAGCTCAATTATCTCATGGGCCTTTTCTCTTGCGCGCTGACGATTAACCGGCCGTTCACCCGCGACGGTAATATACTGACGCAAAAAGAGCATTATAGAACGTGCCTTATTCTCGTCCGTGACCTGATCAAGCCTGTCCCACATTGATATATTTCTCCCATTAAAGAAAGCGTTATCGAGCACTGTCTGTTGCTCAGCATCGAGCTTCCAAACAAAAGAACTGAGTGGATGCGCAGAGTCGAATGATTCATAGTTTCGCACAACCTCACTTGAACGCTCTGGCCCATCTACGTTAGTAAATTTTTCCATACGACAATAATGATGTCATGTAAAACTGACAATGTCAATAAAGTTAATTAGAGGTCATTTTGGTACAATATCAGCCTATGCGAAAAATTGTATTTGATATTGAAACACGTAATTTATTTCAAGATGTCGGTTCGAATGATCCCAAAGACCTCGATATTTCAGTGGTGTGTGTTTATGATTCAGAGACCGATGCGTACACTAGTTACCTTCAAGAAGATTTACCTAAGCTATGGCCTCTCATTGAAAAGGCGGACATGCTCATAACATTTAACGGCGACCATTTTGACATCCCGCTCCTTGGAAAATATTACAATGGTGATCTCACTAAAATAAAAAGCCTCGACCTCATGGTTGAAATAAAAAAGGTTCTTGGTCACCGCATCAAACTCGACACCATTGCAGAGGCAACGCTCGGTAGGAATAAAATAGGACATGGACTTGAGGCAATTGCTTGGTGGAACGAAGGAAAAATCGATGAAATCATCAAATACTGTATCGAGGATGTAAGAATCACTAAAGACGTTTACGATTATGCTATGAAAAATGGAATCCTCAAGTACAAAGACATGGGCGTGATAAAAGATATAAAAATTGATACCAAGGATTGGGAAAAGAAGAATGAGGTAAGCGCGATGACGTTTAGTCTTGGATTCTAATAAAAAAGCCCCGCAGTACTCCTGCGGGGCTTTTTTATTAGTCCTCTTCTCTATTTTATGAATGCAACCGAGATAAGGATCGCCGAAGCGAGAACAACGCGATACCACGCAAATGAAACGAGTGAGTGCTTTTCAAGAAATTTCATAAGGAATCGAATCACCACTATACCAACAATAAAAGCGACAACACACGCCACCATGAGCTCGTTGCCATATGCACCTGACAATACTCCAGATTTTGCGAGTTCAAACATTTTTTTTGCCCCAGAACCAAGGATGATTGGGAATGAGAGAAGAAAACTAAAACGAGCAGCATCAACACGAGAGAGATTATTCAACAATCCACCTGAGATGGTCATACCTGACCTCGACATCCCAGGAATAATCGCCAAACTTTGAAAGAGACCAATAAAGAAACCCTTTTTTATCGAGAGCACTCCGTCTTTTTTTCCATACTTTTCAGCAACTACAAAAAGAATGCTTCCGAGAGCGAACATCCCTGCGACGAGAACAATGCTTCTAAACGTATCTTCCATAAGGTGCTCAAGGAGTAATCCAAGAATAGCAGCAGGTACAGTTCCGACAACAATTGCGCCGAGCAGTGTTTTACTTTCATTAGAAATTTCTTTTCTGGTAACAAAACGCAAAGCGGTCACAAAAACACCCCACAACTCTTTCCAGAAATATATACCAACTGCGGCAATGGTTGGAAGCTGGAGTACAGCATCAAATGCAAGAGGGTGTGCATCATTGATGTTGAGAAGACTACGCACAATAACCAAATGAGCTGAAGACGAAACAGGAAGGAATTCCGTAAGACCTTGCACTAATCCTAAAATGATTGCGTGAAATAATTCCATTTGAAAAGTAATTGAAAGTGATATAATAGTCGCCGTACCAGTTTACATCATTAATTACACATGAACACCCCTCACCCAACACATACAACTCATACAACATCTGGAAATACATTCCAGTCGTATGTCATGCCCGCTGCAATCGTCATTGCAGGAGCACTTATCGCAGCATCAATCCTCTTTGTTGGAGGAAAACCTTCAACTAAGGTAGCTGTCGACACAAACAATAACGCAAATCCAAGCGTAAATGCACCAGCAGCTGGCACTCAAAAAATCCCAGATGTAAGGAGCGATGATCATATCCTTGGTAATAAAAATGCCCCAGTTAAATTAGTTGTCTACACAGACACAGAGTGTCCATTTTGTAAGATGTTCCACAGCACCGTTAAAGAGGTTATAAATTCCTATAACGGAAAAGTTGCAGCGGTATATCGCCCATTCCCCCTTCCATTTCATAAGAAATCAGACAAAGAATCACAGTCAGCAGAATGTGTCGCATCTCTTAATGGCGAAGCAGCGTACTGGAACTTTATTGATCTCGTCTTCAATACAACTAGTGGTAATGACAGCTTGGATCCAGCAAAACTCCCTGAATTCGCAGCCCAGGTTGGTGTAGATGTAAATCAATTCAACTCATGCGTATCAAGTGGTAAGTTTGCACAGAAAATCCAAGACTCTATTGCTGAAGGCACTAAGGGTGGCGTACAAGGTACACCTCACTCGGTACTCATTGCAGGTAACGAACAATTCCCTGTAAATGGTGGCGCCCTCCCAGCAGCAGATTTGAAGCTTATTATTGACGCGGTTGTTAAGAACCTCTAGTCAAAATAAAAAAACCGCCTCTCAGGCGGTTTTTTTATTGATATCAGTACTATTTTGCAGTGTCATATTTTCCACTAATAATATCTTCTTCGAATGCAACCACACCCTCGCTGTCTTGCGAATATTTTGACGTATCAGGAAATGAAAGCGTTGCAATGAGACCATGCACTTTTTCAATAAGTATTTTGAGCCTCGAAACATCGCTGTCAGTAATTTTTTTCTCAAGCTCAATGACAGATCCCGAAACCGGCTCTACAAACAAAAGACGACCACTATGAACTTTCTTTGTGTTATACGACCTCGATGTCTCCATAAGCAACTTGTAAAAAATAAGTTGTCGTTCATAGTTGCGGAGTTTTATTTTTTCACTATCTGATTTTCCAGACCATTCTTCATATGCACGACCTGTTTTGTAATCAATTACTTCAAACACCCCATCACGTTCGGTGATTCGATCAATCTTTCCCGATATAAGAGCAGTACCAACGTGAGATCCTTGAGAAGAAAAATCAACCTCTGATATGTCTGTTCGCACAAAAGAATACTGCTTTGCTTCTATAAATGAACGTAACACGAGCTCACCACGGTTACCTTGATCTACCTCGTCGTATTTTGAAAGACGTTCATAAGCAAGAGATTTTCTGAATACAGCAACCGTTGAATCAACATCGGGATACACACCCTTTTCTTTCAAGGTGTTCAAGAACCACGAAAGTGCAAAATGAATCGCCGTACCATAGGCACCAGAAACTGTTTTTTGCTGGGGAAATCGCAAGAGGTTTGTTTCAAGGAAACGAGCAGGCCCACCCTTGGTGATATCAAGGAAATTATTGAGATGTGTCACCGACATTTTGTAACCATCTAAAAGTGACAAGAGGAGTGCGTTTTCTTCACCTCTGAACGGCGCACCATGGAATGGTCTTTCAGACGCCTCGAGTACCTCACTCACATGGGGACCCTCAGCAATATCAATTATATTTTCAGGGACAATATGAGGAGCATCAACACCTGGAAGCACAAAACGTAACGGTGTCGATTCCCGCCCATCAGCGTGTGTACGGAATGAAGTAAGCGTGAGATGTCTTTTTGCACGAGTGAGTGTTACGTAAAAGAGACGTGCTTTATCATCTTCGCCATCACCTGCTGGCTCTATTGAAATATTAGCAGGAAAAGAAAGAAGATTTGGCCTTCCTTTTCCTACCCACATAGAATCGACGCACGATAACACAAACACATAATCAAATTCGAGTCCTTTTGATTTATGAGCAGATAAAAGCGTGACCGCCTTTTTAGCATTCGAAAACGGCGACAAGTCGTTAAGTGGCATATCATTACGTTCACGCATCTCAACAAACTCGACAAGGTCGCGCACCGTTGCATATTCACCGCGTTTGTATTCACGCAGTGCACCAACAAATGTACGAAGACTTGAAAGGAACGACACGTACTCCGATCGCGCGTGTTCAAAACGCTCCTTACTGAAATAGAATTGTTTAAATGGACTTATTATTTCCTCAACAGCACCCATACGTACCTCTTCGCCATCATCATCTGAATCTCGATACAGTTCGACGTGCGCACCCACAATCTTATCTACAACACGTTCAACGGGTTCATGTTCCGCATCAACAGAGAGAGCAATAAGAAAACGAGCGACGTTTTGTATTTTTTCATCGTCTGAGGCATTCATCACCTCGAGCCACGTCAGACGATTCTTTGACGCGTCGAGAGATGTTTTCCATATCGCAACGCGCGATATACCCCAAAACGGAAACGATAGTATTTCAGGTAATAAATAATCGGCCGTCTCGACTTCTTTGTCTATTACTGTTCGAATATAACGAGCGATGGTTATGATTTCACGAACATGGGACTCGAGGAGGACATTTTGCTCACGCTCATACCGTACGGGAATTTTTTGAGCTTTGAGGAATGAAACAAATCGCTCGAGTTCTTCGTGTTTTCGGGCAATAACTGCAATCGAATCTGGGTCAACACCAGAATCAAGAGCTTTACGAATCTCGGACGCAACATAGTGATGCTCGTGTGCCTCAGTTGGAAGCGATACCCGCACCAGGTTGCCCCCCGATATGGCTTTATTTGACGATATAAGGTCTTTTTTACCCCCAAGAAGCTTCTTTTGGTGTATAGGTACACCTCGATCAATAACTGTGGCTGCGAGGTCAAGTATTGCTTGGGTTGATCGATAGTTATGAGTCATTGATACCACCTCTACATCCTTCCACTCATTCTTGAAAAGAAGTACGTTTGAAATATCCGCGCCTTGAAATTTGTAGATTGCTTGATCATCATCACCCACAACCATAAGGTTTGGTTTCCCTTCATTAACAGGAGCATTCGCAATTGCACGGACAATACGCATCTGCGCATCGTTGGTATCTTGGAATTCATCAACGAGAAGGTATTGATACTCTTCTTGAACCTCGGCGAGGAGTGCATCATCTGACTCAAGTTTTAAAAGCACATCAAGAATCATGTCATCAAAGTCGTAGTATCCTTTTGCAAATAATTCTGTTCGATAAGTACTATAAATATGTGCCAAGGCATTCATTCGTTCAAAACGAAGACCATTATCTTTGAGCACATATGTGCCATCCTTTTTCTCGAGCCATTCTTTTTTCCACGCCGAGAGAGGTTTTGTTTCATCGGTGTCCTTAGCTTCACTGACCGCTTGTTTAAGCGCATCAAGAAAAACAAAAAGATATCGACGCCACGGAGTACTTTCAACGACAGGTTTCGTTTTTAATAGCGTTTTCTCAAAATTCAATACAAAAGCGTCGAGCTTTGTTATGTCTGCTTTTGTTATTCGATCTGAAAGAACGTCCCTGAGAACGTTTTCAACCATATCCATGTCGGCCTTATTTGTATCAAGAATTAACTGCAATTCTGTTGGCGAAATACCAGCTTTTTTTGTGTATCCAATTGCCTGCATAAGAGGTTTTGCATACACAAAACCTTGCTCCGGATGTTCCGATTTTATTGGATGCCCATGCGCATATGATTTAATAGCTTGTTCAATAATATGAAATCGTGTCACTTCATCAGCGGGATTCATCGATGCAGCACCGTAAAACCGTTCCTTATGATGATCTATAATTTCACGGGCAAAGCTGTGAAATGTGTGAATTGCAACACGATACGCTGAGTCACCAATGAGGCTTGAAAGGCGGTTACGCATGTTTGTTGCTGCAGCATCAGTAAAAGTGAGACAGAGGATATTTCCTGGTGTTGCGTGGGTGGTTCGTAAGATATTTGCCACACGGAGCGATAGTATTTCAGTCTTACCACTACCTGGCCCTGCAATAACAAGCACCGGACCTTCAACGGTGTCTACAGCCCTCTTTTGGTGAGGGTTAAGAGATTCATATCGCTTTTGAAATTCATCCTTCATATATGACAGTATACCTTATCAGCCGTGGTGGAAATAATCACAAGACGTGCTAGAGTGACTTTGTATGCATGCACTTTGTCCCATGGAAACCGTCATTATTGATGGAATTAAGCTCTCTATATTTACCGGTACGAAGGATTGGTATGAACGACTCCTTCGAACTGTTGGCAACGAAATCGGTATGAAAGTGATGGGTAATGGCCTATGCCGGGTTGATTGGCACGCGTTTCAGCGTCTCGATAGTCACAAACGCGAAGAAATCACACACGCATTGGTAGCTACAAACATCCTTTCGATACACAAGGAAGGAAATCGTGAAGTTGTAACCCCGGCAGGAGATTCTCTTATGCCGACAATGAATGGTATGCCAACCTTCTTTAACGAAGACGACCATGCTAACCCACGACTCTACTGTTCATCATTCCCAAACATTCCACTCTACCACCTCTACCGGGTTAGAAAGTGGGATATGGACGGTGAACACCATACCGACACAGCGTAATAAAAACACCCGATAACCATTACTGGCCATCGGGTGGTTTAATTTAAATTAGTAGTTCTTGAGCCTGTTGACTTTATCGTGCTGACGAATCTTTTCATGAGCCTTTGCCTCAATCTGACGAATACGTTCACGAGTGACTCCGAACTCCTTACCCACTTCTTCCAATGTATGGGTAATTCCATCCATGAGTCCATGACGCATTTCGAGAATCCTGCGTTCCTTTGGAGAAAGATCGTCGAGAATTTCTTTGACCTGGTCAGTGAGGATTCGCCTTGATGATTCCTGATCAGGAGAGAGGATTTTGTCATCCGACATAAAGTCACCGAGGGTTGATTTACCATCATCCTCATCACCAACAGGATTTTCAAGAGAAACGGTTGCCTGATCGATTTTTTCAATCTGGTAGACCTTTTCAACTTCGATTCCCATTTCGGTTGCGACTTCGTCGGCGAGTGGTTCACGGTCGAGGTCCTGGGAAAGTCTACGCACAATCTGCTTGTACTTTGCTATGGTTTCCACCATGTGCACAGGAACGCGAATGGTACGTGATTGATCTGCGAGGGCGCGAGTAATTGCCTGCCTAATCCACCAGGTCGCATAGGTTGAAAATTTATAACCCTTTGTCCAATCAAATTTATCAACGGCCTTGAACAACCCCAGGTTTCCTTCCTGAATCAAGTCGAGGAGGGTGAGGTCTGCTGAGCGTCCTACATATTTTTTTGCAATAGAAACAACGAGACGGAGGTTTGCCTTTGCGAGAAGATTTTTAGCCTCTTCATCCCCTACCTGAATACGCTTTGCGAGTTCCTTTTCTTGAGCGGCAGAGATAAGAGCGTACTGACCAATCTCCTTTAAATACATTTGAATCGAGTCATACGAACCATCACGACCAGACGACACCGCATGGTGCTTACCATGATGAGCTACAGGTTCTGGGGTAATATCGAGCATGCCCCCACCTTCCAAGACATCAATCCCCGATTGAGCAAATTTAGTATAGAGATCATCAAGGAAAACAATATCGTCTTCAATCGTTGGAAACTCACGCAATATTTCATCATGGGTAATAAAACCACGCTCACGTCCCTTGAGAACGAGCTTGTCGGCTTTCGCGTTGAGGTCAGCAACCTTCTTTGACACCTTTTCCTTCTTTACCTTTACCGCCTTTGGCGCAACACCCTTTTTTGCTTTAACCGCTTTTGCCTTTGGGGCCTTTTTCTGAACCGGCTTCTGTATCTTCTTTTTTGTTACCATAGTGTAATAGATAGTGTGTTAACGACGACTAGAAAGCTTGTTTGTAATATCGCTTATTTCCTTGGAAATCATTTCAAATTCTTTGATGAGAGCATCGTACCGAGGACTGCCTACTGCCAACCGCATTTCACGACCAACTTCATCGCGCCTACGCTTTGTGCGTTCGAGCTTGAGATTAAGAATCATATCATCAACATCCTTTTGTTGCGGACCAGCACTCACATACATTGACTCAACCTCAGTAGCAATGGTTGATCTGTCGATTTCAGGCAACGCCTCATAGTAAAGAAGTCTTTCATTACCAATGGCCTGCCTTATAGATAAATCGAGTTCTTTCAGAGTCTCATCCTGTGCGTACAGTATACCAAAGAGTAATCTCTCGAGCTTCTCTTCACGTGACGAGTTCTCCACAAGTGGAGCAGTTGATGTCACCCCTTTATTCGGAAGACGTTCCTTTTCGATAATTTTCGAGACATCTTCTTCGAGGTGCGAAACTTTTGCCCCCGTCATGGTAGATACCACATTAAGCATTCGAGAGCGTTCAAGGGCGCTGTCACTCATTGCCACAAGCGGCAGAATCTCGTCTTTAATTCCACGATCAAGGTCTTTATGTGAAAGCTTTCTCTCAAGAAGACGTTCGGTGGCGAATTCGACAACAGGTCGAGCATTTTTGAGAATATCTGCCCAAGCCTTGGGTTCAGTTTGGATAATCTCTGCTGGATCCTTACCCCCTTTTGCAAAGGCAATTTTGGTATCCATACCAAGGGAAATCGAGATGCGGGCCGCGCGAAGCGCGGCCTTTATACCCGCAGAATCAGAATCGAAGGCAATAATAATATTTTTAGTGAGACGGGTAATGAGACCAAGTCCTGTGTATTCACCATCACGAACCTCTTCATCTGAAAGTGCTGTACCTGATGACGCAACCGTATTTCGAAGTCCCGCCTGATGCGACATTACAAGGTCCATTTGACCTTCAACAAGGATCGCATAATCCATTTCTCGAATGCGTTGCTTTGCCTTGTCCAATCCGTAGAGTATTCGGGATTTTCGATAGAGATCTGTTTCAGGACTGTTGAGGTATTTTGGCGCCTTTGGATCTGCGGTCACAATGCGTCCCGAGAAAGCTACTATCCTGCCTGATGCATCTGCAATTGGAAAAACAATTCTATCCCTGAACACATCATAGAATGGGTCGCTCGTTGCTTTATCTGTTTTTTTGATAAGCCCTGTCTTTTCCATTTCTCTGTCAGCCCAACCACGTGACTTGAGGTACTCGCGGAGCGACCTCCACTCGGCCGGTGCGTATCCAATGCGCATAATTTTCACCGTCTGTGGATGGATACCACGCGAAGCAACATACGCTTTTGCCGGTTCACTCTGTGCTAGTTTTTCTTCAAAGAAAAGAGTGGCGTCCTCGAGAATCTCAAACTCTCGTTCACGTTCATTTTTGTCTTTTCCACCACGAATAGGAGTGAGCTCGACACCCGCACGTTCTGCAAGTGTTCTTAACGCACCACCGAAATCAACACCTTCGATTCGTTCAACAAAAGTGAACATGTCCCCTTTTGCCCCACACCCAAAGCACACAAAACTTCCACGTTCTGGAGAAACGTAAAATGATGGTGTCTTTTCGTTGTGGAATGGGCAGCGTGCACGCATATTCTTACCTGCGCGTTCAAGCTTTACATACCCACCAACAACGTCGACAATCGATAGTTTGTGTTTGATCTCTTCTACGTGATCTATCATCACAAGAGGCGTCAAACGCCCGAAACACGTAATGTGCCCCGAGCGCGACGCTAGAATTTATATACCGCCCTCGATTGAATCATCAGTCTCCCTTGGAGCAATTGATGCAATCATCTGCTGCTTTGGACTGCCTGGGAACCCTGTACCTGCAGGAATGATACGTCCGATAATAACATTTTCTTTGAGACCGGTGAGATTATCTTCGGTACCACGGAGTGCTGCGTTGATGAAGATACGAGTAGTGTGTTGGAACGACGCAGCTGAGAGGAAGCTCTGACGTGAGAGCGCGACTTCTGTAATACCCATGACCGCATCCTGACCTGTTGCTCCTTCTTTCTTGTCATCCTTTGCACGACCGTTCTCGATATCCAAATCGTACACATCAACAACATCATCAATTGAGAATTTGGTGTCTCCTGGATTGGTAATGTATTTACGTGAGAACATCTGCTTCACGATGATTTCAATGTGCTTACGCGACACTGTTTCACCTTGAAGTTCGTAAATCTTGCCGATTTCTTTGATAATGTAATCCATTGCGCGTTCCTTTCCTGCGCGTTCAAATACTTCATCGATGTCAGCAGAACCATCAGTAATGATTTGACCCTTCTTGACCTTGTCACCCATTTTTACGAGTGGCATACGACGAGGATGAACCTTGTATTCGATTTCCTGTTTCTTTGTCTTATCGCGGAATTCGATTTCAGGAACAACAGAGATAATCTTTTCCTTACCAAGATCCTTAACCGAAGAAATAGTTCCGTCGACTTCACAAACAACCGCTGGGTTCTTTGGACGACGCTTTTCAAAGATTTCTTCAACACGAGGAAGACCTTGTGTGATGTCTCCACCAACAGATGCAGTACCACCGGCGTGGAAGGTACGCATAGTGAGCTGAGTTCCTGGTTCACCGATAGCCTGTGCAGCGACAGTACCAACAGCTTCACCTAATTCAACAACCTTGTACTTACCTGGATCCATACCGTAACACTTTGCACAAACACCACGGAGTGTTTTACATGAGAGCGGTGACCTAACCGCAATATCGGTAGCTCCTGCACCTTCAATCTTCAAAGCATCCTGCTTGCTGATAAGGTGTCCTTTTTTAAAGAGAACAACACCATCTTTACCGGCAACATCCTGAGCCAAAATACGTCCACGGATATTTTTTGCGAGAGAAACTTCGATACCTGAAATGCTTTCCTTCCTGATAACAATTGCATCTTTGGTTCCACAATCTTCTTCGGCAATCATCACGTCCTGTGCGACGTCGAAGAGACGACGAGTAAGGTATCCGGCGCGCGCAGTGTTAAGTGCGGTGTCGGTCAAACCCTTACGTGCACCGTGAGTGGTGATGAAGTATTCGATTGGAGTAAGACCATCCTTGGTACCTGAAATAATTGGGAACTCGATAGTTTCACCTGAAGTGCTGGTAATGAGACCCTTCATACCTGCCATCTGTGTGATGTTACCGATAGAACCACGGGCACCTGATTTCACCATGTCGGTGACTGGGCCGTTTGGATCCAATGAATCTGGAATAAGCTTTTCAACATCGCTCTTGGCCTTGTGCCAAATTTCGATAACTTTACGAGCCTTTTCTTCTTCTGAGAGCAAACCATCATGGAAGTGAGACATGACTTTGTCCGCTTCTCCCTTTGATTTTTTGATAATAACATCCTTACCAGCTGGTGTACGGACGTCATCAATACCCCAAGTAATACCTGCGTACGTGGTGTATTTGAAACCGAATGACTTGATACGGTCAAGAACTGGAGGAAGTGCATCTGGTCCATGTTTCAAGAGAAGATCGTCAACAATGAGAGCCATTGTCTTTCGTTCAATTTCCTTGTTGATGAATGGAATATCAGTTGGCAAAATCTCGTTAAAGAGAATGCGTCCAACGGTGGTGTCAAGAACAGTTCCGCCCAAAGCGCCGTACTTCTCTCCTATAGGAAGCATGACTTTGATTGCAGCACGGAATGAAACTTCTCCAAAGTTTGCAGTGAGGATTGCTTCGTCTGGTGTCGCAAAGATTTTACCTTCACCTTTTTCACCCTTTACAGTCTTGGTCATCCAATAGGTACCCAAGATAACGTCGAGCATTTTTGCAGCCACAACTGGATCCCCTGAACCTGGCTTCAAAATGTTTTTGTTCGAGGCCATGATTTCACGAGCTTCCATCTGAGCTTCGTCAGACAATGGAACGTGAACGGCCATTTGGTCACCGTCGAAGTCCGCGTTGAACGCAGTACATACGAGTGGGTGAACCTGAATAGCGTTTCCTTCGATAAGAACTGGCCTGAATGCCTGAATACCGAGACGATGGAGTGTAGGTGCACGGTTAAGGAGCACGTACTTACCACGAGTCACATCTTCGAGGATTGCCCAAACTTCAGGAATACCTTCTTCAATGAGGCGTGATGCGCCACGAATGTTGAACGCGAGTTCCCTCTTCAAAAGTTCAGAAATAACAAATGGTTTGAAGAGTTCAAGTGCCATGTGCTTTGGAAGACCACACTGGTCGAGGGCGAGTTCTGGACCGATAACGATAACTGAACGACCTGAATAGTCGACGCGTTTACCGAGGAGGTTTCCACGGAGGAGTCCACGCTTACCCTTGAGGTTGTCAGCAAGGGACTTCAACTGACGCTTTGCGGCGAGTGATCCCGCAGCAATGGTCGAGTTTCCGTGTCGGATTGAATTATCGACGAGAGCGTCTACAGCTTCCTGGAGAATACGCTTTTCGTTACGCAAGATAACGTCTGGAGCCTTGATCTCTTTCAATTTCAAGAGACGGTTGTTGCGGTTGATAACACGACGGTAGAGGTCGTTAACATCTGATGTTGCATAACGTCCACCATCAAGAGGAACCATAGGACGGAGTGCTGGAGGCATCACAGGAATAGTCTGGAGGAACATCCACTCAGGACGAGTACTTGAACGAATCATTGAACGGATAACTGAAAGTCGCTTGTTCAATTTTTCTGATTCAAGTGCGCCGGCCTTCTCGAGAGCCTTAACGAGTTTCTCTTCGAGCTTCTTCAAATCAATTGCCTTACAAATTTCGTAGATTGCTTCAGCGCCGATTCCAGCTTCAAAGAGCGTACCGAATTTCATCGAGTACTTATGGAACTGAACTTCATCAAGAACGGCACCTTCTTCGATACCTTGAATTTCTTTCTTGATGTTGGTGTATGCCTCTTTAAATGCATCACGAGTCTTGTCATCCTGTGCTGCCTTTACCTTTGATTTGTATTCAGATTCAAGGTCACGCATGATTGCCTGCCTTTCGGTTTCGTTGGTCTTTGTGATGATGTATCCAGCAAAGTACACAACTTTTTCGAGGTCCGAAGTAGTCATACCGAGGATCAAACCAAGGCGTGATGGCATCGAACGGAGGAACCAAATATGAGCAACAGGAGTTGCAAGTTCGATATGACCCATTCGTTCACGACGAACAATTGATCGGGTGATTTCAACACCACATTTCTCACAGGTAATTCCCTTGTAACGGATACCGCGGTATTTACCACAGTAACATTCATAGTCCTTGTCTGGACCGAAGATTTTTTCGTCGAACAAACCGCTCTTTTCGCTGCGTTGTGTTCGGTAGTTTATGGTTTCCGGTTTGGTAACCTCGCCGAATGACCACTCTCGGATTCGCTCAGGCGAAGCCAAACGAAGGACAACAGAATCGAAATTCGATGTGTCTGGGTTCTTCGCATTTTTTGGTGAAAAACTTGCCATAGTGATTGTTCTTTAAAGGTTACTGCTCGTCATTAAATTCGCTCCCCTCGGTGGTGCGCAGTTCGACATCAAGCGCGAGACCACGAAGGCTGTTAAGGAGCACACTGAACGATGCAGGAGTGTTTGGAGTCTTGAGACGTTCACCCTTCACAATAGAGTCAAAGGTCTGTGAACGACCAACGATGTCATCTGACTTGATGGTGAGCATTTCTCGAAGGGTATAAGCTGCGCCGTAACCCAAGAGGGCCCACACTTCCATTTCACCGAACCTCTGACCACCACCCTGAGCTTTACCACCGAGTGGCTGCTGAGTAATGAGCGAGTAAGGTCCAATTGAACGCATGTGAATCTTGTCTTCAACCATGTGGTGGAGCTTCAAGATGTACATGTAACCAACTGAGATGTCCTGGTCGAACTTGTCACCGGTGCGTCCATCAAAGAGAGGCATTTTACCGCTCGCATTGAGTCCGGCCTTAACGAGTTCACTCTTTATTTCAACATCGGTTGCACCAGTAAACGGAGGAACGATTGCCTGGTATCCGAGAGCGTTTGCTGCCATACCCAAGTGAAGCTCGAGGATTTGACCCAAGTTCATACGTGAAGGCACACCGAGCGGAGTGAGAATCACATCCACAGGGGTACCATCCTTCATATAAGGCATGTCTTCGACAGGGAGAATGCGTGAGATAACACCTTTGTTTCCGTGACGACCTGCGAGCTTGTCACCCACTGATACATTTCGGAGCTGTGCGATTTCGACGTGAATACGCTTGATGATTCCTGACTCAAGTTTGTCTCCGTTTTCACGAGAGAATACTTTGACGCCAATGATACGACCGCGCTTTCCACCTTCCATGCGCTTTGAAGTATCTTTCACATCACGAGCCTTTTCACCGAAGATCGAACGCAAGAGGCGCTCTTCTGCAGTGAGCTGCGTTTCACCCTTTGGAGTAATTTTACCAACAAGGATGTCGCCTGAACGAACTTCTGCACCGATGCGAATAATACCGTCTTCGTCTAAGTTCTTGAGCTTGTTCTCAGAGACGTTTGGGATGTCATGAGTGGTGACTTCAGGTCCGAGCTTGGTATCACGAACGTTGACGACGAACTCTTCGATATGAATCGAAGTGAACTTTGATTCCTTTACGAGTTTTTCAGAAAGGATAATCGCGTCTTCGAAGTTGTTACCTGACCATGACATAAATGCCACGAGACAGTTTTGACCGAGCGCCATTTGACCACCATCAGATGATGATGCATCAACGAGAACCTGGCCCTTCTTTACTTTTTCACCGAGGGAAACAACTGGCCTCTGGTGGAATGCGGTGAATCCGTTTGTTCGCTGGAACTGGATAAGTTCAAAACGAGTCTCACGTCCACGAGTATTCCTAAAGAGAATGCTGCGGGCATCGACACCTGCGACAACACCGTCCTCAGGAGCGAGGATAATGCGGCCTGTGTCTGCGGCTGCCTTTGATTCAATGCCGGTACCGACGAGAGGAGCTTCTGGAACGATACATGGGGTTGCCTGTTTCTGCATGTTCGAACCCATGAGTGCGCGGTTAGCTTCGTCGTGGTTCAGGAATGGGATCATTGATGTCGCAATCGAGAATGCCTGGTTTGTTGCTACGTCGATAAAGTCCACTTCGTCACGAGCAACGAGAGTTGGCTTTCCGTTCTGACGAACTTCAACAATTTCATCGGTGATTTTTCCATCTGCATCATAGTCAGTCGCAGCGTGTGAAATACGATGAGTTTCTTCTTCGAGCGCGTTCAAGTAGACAATTTCCTTTGTGATTTTGCCGTTCTTAACCTTTGCATATGGAGTCTCAATCATGCCGAAATTGTTGAGACGAGCATAGGTCGAGAGACGCAAAATGAGACCGATGTTTGGACCTTCTGGAGTATGGATTGGACAGAGACGACCGTAGTGGGAATGATGAACGTCACGAACTTCGAAACCTGCACGCTCACGTGAAAGACCACCAGGACCGAGAGCCGAAAGGGTTCGGAGGTGTTCGATTTCAGTAAGAATGTTCTCCTGTTGCATGAACTGGGAGAGCTGGTTTGTCGTGAAGAATTCTTTCAAGCGCGCCTGGAGAGGACGTGGAGAAATGAATTGTACAGGGAGCGTGATATCAGGCTCGATAGTAGACATCCTGTCCTGAACATTACGCTTAATCTGTGACATACCGACGCGGAGCTTCTGGAGCATGAGCTCACCGACGTAACGAACACGGCGAGAACCGAGGTGATCGATATCATCTTCGGTAGCATCGAGTTCATTGTTCAAAGTGATGACATTGGAGATTGTGGTTACAAGGTCATCAACGTTGAGGGTTTTGCGTTCAAGGTCCTTTTCCTCCATAGGCTTCAAGAATCGCTTGTTGAAGCGGAATCGTCCTACACGAGAAAGATCATACCTATCAGCCGCAAAGAGTGAGCTTACGAATTCACGAGCGTTATCAGGGGTTGCCAAGTCTCCATCACGAAGCCTCTTGTGGATTTCAACATAGGCGTCGTTCTGGGTCTTTGCCAAATCTTTTGCGAGGGTTGCCTCGATGATTGGCTTTGCATGTGCATTACCTTTAAAGAGCTCAATAATATCTGCATCGGTTTTTGCACCGAGGATACGAATGAGCGCTGTTACGGGGAACTTTCTCTTTCGGTCAATACGAGCGTAGAGTGTTCCGTCGGTGTCGGTTTCAATTTCTATCCAAACACCACGGGCTGGGATTACCTTTGCACCGAACACGGTCTTGCCCTTCAAATCCTGAGACGTGAAGAAAATACCAAATGATCGTGCGAGCTGTGGAACAACAACACGTTCGATTCCGTTTATAACGAACGTACCGCGTGATGTCATCATTGGAAAATCAGAGAGGAAAATTTCCTGCTCCTTTTCAATGCCAAGAGTCTTATTCTTGAGCTTAACGCGCACTTTGAGGGGTGCTTCGTATGAGCCCTTGTTTGCTTTCGCAACGTTCTCATCGAACTTTGGCTTTGAGAGTTCAAACGCAGTGAATGAAAGCTCGAACTTCTTGTCTGAATAATCCTTTATAGGAGAAAACTCCTTAAAGAGCTCTGCGAGACCTTTCTCGATGAGCCAATTGAATGAATCAAGCTGGGCTTCGACGAGATTCGGCATCTCGGCAAGCGCAGGCTTGTATCGCCCGAAGAACTTCTGTTCCTTGAACATGAGGTCTTGTTGGTTTGAATAAGTTTAAACAAACACCTTTCCACGAGTCAAAAAATAAACGCAAAAAACACAAAAATCCCCGATGTAGGTCTGGGGTTCTCCAATTTTGGTTAGCGTTTGTTGGTGAGCAAGAGAAAAAGGCTTGAAAAACCTTGATAATCCTTCACGCCCTAAGGTCGTAACACAATCTGCCTGAAGTTGATGAGTAGATTACATGGAAAGACCTGAACAGTCAAGGAAACGGAAAAGGCCGTGATTTCGCAAAGCGAAATCACGGCCTTTTTTCTCTTTAAACTCGTCCTTTAACCCACTTCCCGGTCCGAACCCTATACATATGGACCAAGTCAGCAATCGCCGATCCGCAGAGAGCAATAAATGATGTGCCGAGAAACATAAGAATAAGACGAGCGCCAAATATAGCACTCACCAAATAACGAACCGTACCACCGGCAACAGTCGCATTCCTCCACACCTGAGCAAAAGAAACATTCGCCGCGATAATCGCAAGAACCCCCACCACACAAACACCTTTTATAAAAAGACGGTACGTATACAAAAGAACGTGAATTGCGTACACGCGCTGCATAACATCTTTTTTTAAATTCAAGATTGATTCACTCATAAGTGGTGTTAAAAATAAGGGATTTCTTTTACTAAATCACGGAGCGCTTCACGAGCCCGGTGCATGCGCACCTTGATTGCCCCTGGCGACGTTTTTTCTATCTCTGCTATTTCCTCGTACGTCTTGCTCTCATTTACGTATAATCTCACCATTCTGGCAAAAGTTTCAGGCAATCGATCAACAAGTGATTCAATATAGTCCCCATTAAAACTATCCTCTACCCCATCACCTTCATTAAAGAGCTTATTTTCAAGCTCATCATCCATGACCACCACTTTTGAAGCCTCTTTTTTTGTCTTGCCATACCAACGGAAACAAGTGTTGAGGAGGATTTTGTAACCCCAAGATGAGAAACGTGCACCTTCTATCGGCCTAAAACGTCGACCGTATGAATATATTTTTACAAAAGTGTCTTGTACAACATCTTTGGCAATTTCATCATCAAACACCACAGCGCGAGCGCGCCGTAAAAATTTTTCCTCGTAACGATCAATCAGTATTTCAAAAAGGCGAGGATCTTCGTATGATCTCCTGAGCACTTCTTCATCAGAAAGCGGTTCTTTTATTTCTTCATTTGTATCACTAAAGAAAAACATGTGTTATTTTTCGGATTTCCTCTCAAGTTTCCACGCATCAATCAACTTGTGATTTCCAGAGAGTAGTACGGCTGGAACTTTGTGTTTCTTTTTCTTGAACACAAACACTTCTGGACGGGTATAAACATCAGGGCTTGAGACACGAGTCTCCTCAAGTGAATCAATGTCACCGAGCACTCCCTTAATCTGCCTTGATATAGAATCAATCATAAGCATCGCTGGTAACTCGCCACCAGTGAGAACGTATGGCCCAACCGATATTTCATCAACGGCGTACACTTCTTTTACACGTGCATCAATGCCTTCATAGCGACCACAAACAAAGATTACGTGCTCGAATTTTTGGGCGTACTCTTTTGCGATGCTTGTATCAAACTGACGACCAGATGGAGTAAACCACACGATTCGAATTTTTTTCTTGATTGAAGCACCTTTGAGCTTGGTTGCCTTAATCGCTTTTTCAATTGCCAAAATCACAGGCAAAGCTTGGATGACCATACCGGGACCACCAGCATAGGGCTTTTGGTCAATGCGTTTATATGAGTTATCGGCAAAATCACGAGGATTGTAGAACCGTACTTTTATTTTTTTGTCTTCAATGGCGCGCTTTAAAATTGATTCGCCAAAGTAGGAATCAAAAGCGCCAGGGAAAAGGCTAATTACGTGATATGTCATAGGGTTGCTTTTATACTACTCTAAAACACAGAAAAAGGCGCGGGGAGGTGAAAACTCCCCGCGCCTTTTTCTTTAATCTATTTATCTACGCCTTATGTGGTGCAAAGAAAATAGTTTCTACTTTGTTAATCTTACCTTTATCACCCCACGTCACACAGTAATCAACAATCTTGTCTGCAATGTCGCGTGTAACAGGAAATTTATCCCTAATCTCTACGACGCGTTCAATATTCCCTTCTGAAAACACAGAGAGGATCGAGTGTTTAACAATTTCGTCCATAAGATCCTTCTTAAGCTTAAATACTTTCTGTATTTTGAGCGCATTACCGATTGAACCGGTTTTGAGCGACGAGAGAACGGCCTGTCTGATTATTTCCTCGGTCTCATACGCTGATGCTGCATTAGAAGCATCTAGAAAATGAGCGGATATATCGAAGGCGCCATCCACATCCCCCCGTGAAAGGCAGAGAAATATACCTGTCTTTGCTGACTCTTCGATGAGAGGGGTAAAGACATCTTGCAACGAAAGTTTTTCTTGTTTAAAAAGATTTAGCGCAGACTTCACATCTCCCTGACTGAGTTCTTTTGCTATTTTTTTAATTTCTTCGCTCATATGGATCTTGTTTTTATAACTTAGTTTTCATTATGTCATGGCGCCTCTTAAAAATCAAAAACCACCCACAGTGGATGGTTTTTGCAAACAACAATTAGAGTTTCAAATCTGCCATAACTTCATCAACGGTCTTTGAAGCTTTCTGCACTGGAGCACCGCCCTCTGGTTCATTAATCTTGAGATTAACTCGGGAATTATTTTTCATACCAACAATACGAAGGAGTGAACGAATTGACTTTGCAGTATTTCCCTCACGTCCGATAACCTTGCCCATATCCGCAGGATCAACATCGAGAGTAAGGAGAACCCCCATCTCATCGACGGTGCGCTTGATTTTAACCGCGTCCGCATTATCAACGAGCGCCTTGATAACGTATTCTAGAAATTGTGCGTCTTTCTCCATAAATATGTTCTGTTATACCGGTAAAGCAGTATGTAAGTAAAAGACTACTGCTCGGAATATAGTAACACGAAGCAGAGAAAACGGAAAAGCCGACCTGGGTACAACCCACGTGGTCGGCAGTTCTGAAAAAGCCTTAATTTAGGCCTTTGGAGCTTCAGCTGGCTTTACCTCTTCCTTCTTTGCGTTCTTGGTAAGAGATTTCTGTGCGATCACAGCAATTTTTTCACCAGGAATAACCTTCTTTGAAATGAGATGGTTGTGGAGAGTGTTTGAAAGCTTTGCGCCCTTTGAGAGCCAATGCTTCACACGGTCAGTGTCGATAACCTTCACATCGTTGACAGGGTCAAACGATCCGAGGATCTCGAGAAATTTGCCTGATTTAGGACCGTTCTTTGAGTCGGTCAAAACGACACGGAAGGTAGTAACGTTCTTGCGTCCTACTCGCTGTAATCTAATCTTTAACATGTGCGAGATATTAGCAAAGAGAAAGAGAAGCGTCAAACGGATATAATGCATGGTAATAGAAAACAAACAATGTTGAGTCAGTATAGGTAGTCATAAAGAGGCGGGGTTTTGCTCCACAAAACCCCGCCAGTTCGAACACATATCCAAAACAAAAACCGCATCCCTCAAAGGGTTGGCGGTTTAAAAGCATTGTGCAGTTGCTTAGTACTGGGTGGATTACCACCATAAACACCGAGAAGTAATTGAATTAGCTTGCTCAACCAGTGCAGGTGTCAGCAAACACCATATCAATCACCTCGCACGAAAGGACTAAACCAAAACCTTTCAAACACCATATCAATCAAATCGCACGAAAGAGCGAACCCAAAACCCTGCAACCACCAAGCCGACGGATCCTTTGAATCTGAAATATCTTCTTCAGAATCCGAGATTGCATCAATGTTGTGGCCGTCGGTGAAGACAGACACGTCTCGGCAATCATCACTCCCTTGAAATTTGATAACCACCATCAAATACCTGATGCCGATAGACCTCAAATATTCAGGGGTAATTTCCAAACACAGAAGACCCGCTGTCTCAAGACTGGGCCGAATGTATGTGTTGGCATCGGCCCAACCGAGAACATTAGATGTCTTACACTCTCCGAACTCATTGTTAAAGGTCTTTGCAGGTTCAATAACGACCCGTCTCCTCTGCTTGTTGGTAATCAACGCATCATCACTACTCAAGATGCGCTCTGCTTCGGGAGTGATGATTCTACCTGAGGCCTTAATGAGGGATATAATTTCCGCCATTGATCCGCCTCGGGAAATCAGACTGACAGACCGAACGCACTCTTGAGAAGATTGACTGGTCACCATGTTGATTTATACCGTCTTCGCATTACACAAGGCCTTACACATTATGTGCAAAGTAATCTTGAATGCTGGTCGTATTGGTAGGTTACGACGCTTTATGGACACACATAATCAATATACATAGCCATAAAGCGACATATCCTACATTTTCCTTGTTTTTTCAAAAAACACGCTTCTTAACACTCTCTGTTTATTATACATATATATAATATAAATGTCAAGTATATAAAAAACCCCTTCCCCATTAGGATTAGAGCCAATGAAACGTATAAAAAGTAATGTTGGGCGACGTCACGAGCGCGAAGCATTCCATAAAGCAATAAGCGGAGATAAATCAAAAAAACAAACTCTCATCCGAGGTACCATTAAGGTTAATTCGTATGGAACTGGATTTGTTGATGATGAAGTAAAGGGAATTTCCTATGAAATTCCAAACGAATTTCTCCATACCGCAACGCACAACGATACTATTGATATAATACAAACTGGTGGCAAGAGTCAGCGCGGAAACCCAATGGCTGAGGTGAAGAAAATTATAGAGAAGGCAAAAACTGATTACGTTGGAGTCATTGAAAACAAAGGTTTTGGCCTTTGCCTCTTTGCTGATGACAAACGCCTCTACAGTGAAATTTATATTCCTCAAAAAGACGCCGGAAAGGCAAAACAAGGTGACAAAGCACTCGTTAAAATCACAGAGTGGTCAGAAGACGAAAAGAAACCTATCGGTGCTGTTATCGAAGTAATAGGACGTCACGGCGAACACGATGCAGAAATGCGCGCCATCCTCCTTGAGCGTGGCATCGCCACAGACTTCCCCACCGCTGTCGTGAATGAAGCGAAACATATCAATCAAACCGAACGTGGAATTGCACCAGAAGAACTCAGGCGTAGGAAAGACTTTCGAAATACCCTCACATTCACCATTGACCCATTTGATGCAAAAGATTTTGATGATGCTATTTCATTCAAAGAATTAGGTGATGGATTGTATGAAGTCGGAGTTCATATTGCGGACGTTTCATACTATGTCCGTCCAGGAAGTGCCCTTGATCGCGAGGCACGTGAACGTGGCTTTTCGGTTTACCTTGTCGACCGAACTATCCCCATGCTTCCCGAAGTACTTTCGAATGACCTCTGTAGTCTGAATCCGCATGAAGATAAATACGCTTTCTCTTCAGTCTTTACGCTCGATGTGAAGGGCCACGTAAAATCACGCTGGTTTGGACAGACAGTTATTAACTCAGACAGACGTTTTACCTATGAAGAAGCCCAAGAATCGATAGTGAAAGGTGGTGATTACGAAAACGAACTTCGTACTTTAAACGGAATCGCAAAAGAACTCCGTGCAGAAAAAGAGCGCGCTGGTGCAATTGATTTTGAACAAGACGAAGTTAAGTTCGTACTCGATGAAGTTGGTAAACCAATCAAAGTCGTTCGCAAGAAACGCTTTGACGCTCATAAGCTCGTTGAGGAATTCATGCTCCTCGCCAACCGTGAAGTGGCCCTCCACATGTCAAAAGCTGCATCAACTGCACACGCAGGATTCCTTTACCGTATCCATGATAAACCAGACGAAGAACGTATTGCGGACCTTTCTATTCTCGTTCGTGCACTCGGGCACGAACTCCCCCTCTCACCAAAAGGTATCAAAGTAAAGGATTTACAGATGCTCATGAAACGCGTCGAGGGTAAGAGCGAAGAAGCTTTGATTAAGACTGCTGCTGTTCGCTCGATGGCAAAAGCAATTTACTCAACTCAGAATGTGGGACACTTTGGACTAGCCTTCGAATACTACACGCACTTCACTTCCCCTATCAGACGCTACGCTGACCTTATTGTTCATCGCATGCTCGCTCATGAGATTTCAAAAGCTCCGACAGCAAACGGTGTGTGGACACTCAACAAGAAAATTGCTGAAGAAACATCTGAGAAAGAAATCCGTGCAGCAGAAGCTGAACGCGCTTCAATTAAATACAAGCAGATTGAGTACATGAAGGAACAAATTGGAAAAGAATTTACTGGCACTATTTCAGGTGTCACAGAATGGGGTATTTATATTGAAGATGATGAGACAAAATCAGAAGGAATGTCTCGCCTGCGCGACTTACCTGGAAATGATTTCTATGCCCTCGATGCGAAAAATTACCGCGTGATTGGCCAGAAAACAAAAAAAATATTCTCTCTAGGTGATAAAGTAAAATTCAAAGTCATAGGTGCTGACATGGAACGCAGAACCCTCGACGTACAGATACAGGCAAAATAAATAAAAGAGCTCGACCAATTGGTCGAGCTCTTGCCTTAAAAACGACGTCTTTACCGAGACTATCGAGTCGCTACCAATTCTGGAGTGCACTGGCCGCGAAGCCTCTGTGCGTTCCTAAAAACGATCGCGATTACCTCATACCAGAGGAGCATCATCTGCTCCTTGGTCACGAGGGTCGATGAAACCTCGGTCCATCCATACACATGGTAACCAATGCGAATTGCTTCGCCGAGACCACCAGTCTTTTGGATGGCAGGATGCTCTTTCAAATCGAGTCCTTTCCACCAGTACGGGAACTCAACCGAGAGTCGCCTTGTGTCTTCAAACACAGAGCTGACTATCGACATACAATCCCCGTGAGAGATTCCCGGAACGATTTCTTCGAGCTTGTAGAGCAGTGCCATTCTGTCCTCATTTGCAATCATGATAAGCGGTATTTTTTTGTGTTTTTGGGGCCCTAACAAAGAACAATCTATCCTCAAAAAAGGGTAGGTTGTAATCGTAGCTCATTACTTTCCATTGTCAATATAAAACCCGAAACACACTGTGTGCTGCGGGCTAACTAACATTCACACCTCTCTCCTTAAAATCCTCAGTGCTTCGTTCCAGATATGTACAATAATATCAATATCAAGCTCAGGGGTCATATCAAAGCTGAGCGAAGAAAGCTCTTTTGATGTTGCCCCTGTTATTTGGATTAACGGATGAACACCTTGGTTGAATTTTTTTACACTCTTCCACCACTGAGATACGTGCAAGGACCAATCTTGGTTGATACCCCGTTCAGCAAGAGATCCAGAGTGGACCGGATCGTTCAGACGAAATATGAAATCGTTGATGCAGGTAATCGAACGTAGGAAAAGTTGATACGTATCGGGACGAACTGTCTCGTAGTTAGGAAAAACTGCCACAAAAATAGCGGGTGCTTGGTTTGAAATGATCATAGAATGCCTTTCTGATGTTCATACTACACACTTACCTAAAATAATAAAATTAAAAATCCACAGTATTCACCGTGGATTTTTAATATACTTTTTATTTTGCAACCGCAACCGCTTCATCAAAGGCAATTGAGAGGAGTTTAGAACAACCCTCTTTGCCCATAGTAATACCGTAGAGAACACTCGCGCGGGACATTGTCTCTCTGTTGTGGGTAATAACAATGAGCTGTGAATGTTTTGAAAGATTTTCAATCATATCACCGTATTTCTTTGAATTCGCTTCATCAAGAGCGGCATCGGTCTCGTCGAGAATGACGAATGGAGGAGGATTCACTTGTGAAATCGCAAAGAGGAGCGCAATCGAGGTAAGAGCTCTCTCACCACCTGAAAGCATTTCGAGTCCACGGATTTTCTTACGTGGTAATGAAACCTCAATCCCCACGCCCTCTTCCCCTTCCTCATCTTCGTTTGCATCGGGTAATTCACCTTCTTCAAGTGCACGTTTACGTTTTTTTTCTCTAACTATAGAAAGCGACGCCGTTCCACCACCAAACATTAAAGCAAAAAACTCGCCAAAGCGTTCGTTTATTTTCCTAATTCCATCCTTAAACAGAGTATCGAGCCTTTCTTCAAGCTCCTTGATAATAGTCTCAATAGACGCAATTGATATCTCAAGATCGGTGAGCTCTTTCTCAAGGAATGCATCACGTTCAACTGTTTCAGTGTGTTCCTTCATTACATCTTCACCACCCAATGCACCCGAGTCCTCAATGCGAACCTTAATACGTTCAATCGCCTTTCGATGTTCCTCTTGTTCGGCGCGATTAGATCCCGCCCCGGCTTCGACCTGATGAGATTCGTGTTCGTAAACTGCACGTCCTATAAGAACCGCACCTTCCTCAACCTCACGTCGAAATGCGTCTTTTTCAACAGCTAATTTATTAGCTCGCATAGTGAGCATTGAGAGTTTTCCTCGAGCTTCATTCTCAAGTGCCATAATACGGAACAATTCCTTTTCCGCATCACGTGATGCGTCTTTATCGGAATCAATAGCAATTTCTAAACTCTTTCGTTTTTGAGAAAGAGATTCTTCCTCCGCTCTGATTGAATCAATGGTTTTCTCAGTCGTCTCACGATTTTCATTGAGACGTGCAATTTCAGCATCAATTTCTGAAGTATCAACACGAACTTCCTGTGTTGCATGTTTTGCTACCAAACCAGAAATAATCGCTTTCACACGAGCAAGAGTTCCAAGGAGCGTTTGTGCATCACCATTATTTCCAGCATCTTCACAAGCACCAATTGCCTCTTTGAGAGTTGTTTCAATTTCACGCCAAGAAACGCTAATATCACCACGAACGGCCTTTGACTCCTCTTTTGCCTTCATACGGGTAAGGCTCGCCATTTCACCCTCTATACGGCCAATCTCACGCGCACAAGCATCCTTACGTGCGCGAATCGATGATATATCACCTTCAAGACGCACCACTTCATCAGTGCGAGCGTCGCGGACTTTTGATGATTCAAGGACGGCACGAGCAGCAGCAAGCTCCTCTGCGAGACGTGCGAGCTCTTCTTTTGGTGCCTGTTGATCAAGGAAAATAGCATTTTCCTCACTCACTAAATACGCCCTTTCTGACGCAAAGTAGTCACGGTAAAGAGTACATAATTCTTCGCGGAGAGCTTTTGTTTTCTCTATTTTCTCAACCTGTTTTTTGAGGAATTTTAAATGCGGAGCAATTTCACGACGAAGTGACGCAACCCGTTCCATGTTCTCTCGAGTCTTTTCCAATTTTTTACCCGAGTCCTCTCGCTTAAATTGATACACCTTCAATCCAAGAGCGTCTTCAATCATTTCCTTTCGCTCTTTAATATTTGCAGACAAGATACGATCGGCTTCACCTTGCGAAATAATATGGTGACCCGATGATCCAATATTTGCCGCAGCGAGAATCTCATTCACATCCTTGAGCCTCACCTGTGTCCCATTGATGTAATACTCGGAAAGTGAATCACGGTGAATCACGCGCTCAATGGCAACTTCATCAAAATCAACACCAAGGAGACGCTTTGAATTATCAAAAACAAGTTTTACTGACGCACGGTTCGCACGTGGCATCATGTCACTACCATTGAAAATGAGGTCTTCGGTTTTTTTACCACGAAGAGACTTCATTGATTGCTCACCGAGAGCAAAACGAAATGACTCAGCAACGTTTGATTTACCCGAACCGTTTGGTCCAACGACAGCAGTAATTGCCGATGTAAAGTGTATGTCGGCTTTTTTTGCGAATGATTTGAAGCCGTTTATCTCGAGTGATTTAAGCATGAAGGAAATCGGTGTTAGTACTTGTGATTATATCAGAAAACGGCCTCATTAAAGATAAAAATGGTTAATAAATGATTCTTGCAAGAATTGATATTCTGTGTCATAAAACCAGCTTTCGCTGGTTGGATTGAGTAAACACAACCCACGAAAACGCACGTCTTCTTGCTAGGAAGAAGACGTGTAAGGTCCCACCGGTGCTTAGCGCAGGGGGGACCTATTTTTTTCCACCACCACGTTATGGGCAAGTTGCAAGAAAATAAACACGGTGCATAATTGACGCGGGGTTGCTCCCACCAACAAAGGGTGCGCCTAGCGCTCCCGCCATACCCAGTAAGATTCCCGTCATACTGGCCGGCCCGCACCGATCACCTCGGTG
>Ga0302288_1000458_pt1 | contig 33169 bp, 25 predicted proteins | sample III_Fen_N1_1_FD_194549 | JGI IMG/M metagenome (GOLD analysis project Ga0302288, IMG submission 194549) | Peat permafrost microbial communities from Stordalen Mire near Abisko, Sweden - III_Fen_N1_1 | ecosystem: Environmental > Terrestrial > Soil > Wetlands > Permafrost | place: Sweden: Abisko...
TCCAACAAAAGAATCCTATTTGGGATTTCAGATATTTTACCAATACAATTTCCGTCCAGACAAGGTTTTCGATTATTTTATTCAAACAAATTTTAGTTATGAGAATCTTGAATTTAGCGATTACAGAAAAAATGACACCCCTTCTCCAATAATCTTTGAAACGAAATCAAAAAATATATATCAAACATTAGGTACCGGATGTAAACTAAATTTCACAAAGAATCTTTATCTGGCAATGAGTGTTGATTTAGGATTAGTCGTTTATAAAAAATTAAGTTATGAGCAAACCTATGTTGGTAATTCGGGATTTATATATTATGATTTAATTGGAATATTACGAGGAGGAATAGGGTTTAAAATATAGAGTTTCATATTTTAGCAACTATTTTAAGGAACATAAAAAATGAGACTGTCAATTTGTAAAGACAGCCTCATCAATTCGGAATCAATAAAAGACAAACTACAACATTTGAGTTGCCTTGGTTACTGTAACTTCCAACACTCTTGTTAAAAAAGAGAATTTTGCTTTCATCATGTCATATTCATCGCCCGATTCAATATAACGAGCAGTTCCTTCGATTATAAATCCAGTACCTTGGTAATCGTTATAACCCACAACTTCTTTGCTACCTAATGCGATTTTTACCGTATTATTTACATCTACATTTTTTTGAGTCTTTCTGAATCCGTAAGCAGGAATTAATATTCGCTCATCGCTTGTTACTACTAAATAAGAATTCCAAGTATTCACCAAATGAGCATCAACACCCCACGACATAATTGATACAACTCCTTCGTGTTGTAATACTTCCAAAAACTTTTCGCTTAATTTATTTTCGTTTTTCATCTTCATTCGTTTTTATAATTATACAATATCTGTAACATTAAAATTGATTTGTATTATTTTGCTTGCCAAAAACATCTTTTGGGTGAGATAATTGAACCTTCGGCTTTTAAATCATTCATAGCTTTTTCAACAACTTTACGATCGAGATTTGTTAATTCAACAATCTTTCCCGTTTGTAAGGCTGTACCATCCTTTTTCATTGCTTCGAGAACCGTAATCTTAGCGTCCATATACTTTTGAGATTTTAAATTAATAATCACAAAAGTATTACCGAAAAAGTTTTTAAAAATTAAGCTGGTTTAAGAAATGGATATATTACAAATTCTTTTTACGCAATTCGCTCATGTACTCAGGTGTAAGACCAAGGTACGATGCAATCATATATTGCGGAACTCTTTGCATAAATTCGGGGAATGAGCTACTAAAATGTAAGTAAAATTCTTCTTTCGACATTTCATACAATAACTTCGATTTTAGCTGAGATCCAGCCAAAGCCTTTTGCATGATTTGTCTAAAGTATTTTTCTAATCGAGGTACTTCAACTAATAATTCATCGAGTTTTTCATTTGAAATAGAAACGATTTTTGACTCCTCAATAGTTTGAATATAGTAATTGGATGCTGTTTTACGAAAAAGACTTTGATAATCGGAAATCCACCAACCATCTAATGCAAATTCTACGATTTGCTCAACAGCTTTTTCATTAATAAAATACATGCGTAAACAACCTTTTTCAACAAAGAATAAATCGCTACAAATCTTATTTTCTTGCAACAAAAATTCCTTCTTTTTAAAGCTACGAGTTACTATATACTTTTGAATAATTGTAATATCACTCTCACTTACATCGATAAACTTTTGGATATGTTGAATCAGATTGCTGTTCATTATTTATCTCAAAAAAAATACTACAAAACCTTTCTCAACATATCGAATGCAGCATTGCTTGCTCGACTAATAAAACGAACACGGTCATTTCCAAAATTGAAACATTGGGCAACTGTTCCATTAGGGCCAGTAACTGCAATCCAAACGGTGCCTACGGGCTTTTCTGCAGTTCCTCCATTAGGGCCAGCAATACCAGTTGTAGCAATAGCATAATCGGTTTGTAATGCACGCTTCACACCTTCGGCCATTGCTCGAACGACTGGTTCACTTACAGCTCCGTTATCAAGTACCATTTGATGTGGTACACCTAAAAGACTTTCCTTAACTTCATTTGCATAAGCAGTAACTGAACCTTTGAAATATGCCGAACTGCCACTATTAAGGGTTATGCTGTGGGCAATATATCCACCAGTACAACTTTCGGCAACAGCAAGTGTTTTATTTTGTGCTACCAATTGTTTTCCAATTATTGCGGCAAAGCTATCGTCTTCGAATGCAAAAATATTATTTGGTATAATTGATTTTAAAGTTTCAATATATGCATCGGCTTGTTGGTTTAATTCAGTTTCATTGGTACCATTAACCATCAATCGAAGTTTTACCATTCCAGGTGATGGTAAATATGCCAACGACGTATTTTGAGGTAATGCATCTTCCCAATCGCTAATAGTTTCCGATAGTTTTGATTCGGAAATGCCAGTGGTTAAAACATTACGAACTACAATTACGGGCGTTTTGAAAAATTGTGCAACTTTAGGTAAAACCGTTTCGGTCATCATTTGTTCCATTTCATACGGAACACCAGGCATTGAAACAAGCACACTCCCATTCTTTTCAAACCACATTCCCGATGCAGTTCCATTGTTATTAGGAATATATGTACACGATTCGGGTTGCAAGGCTTGACCTTTATTACTTTCGTTCATTTGTCCACCACGTTCAAAAACAAAACGTTCGATCAATGAATATGCATCTTGATTCAAGACTAATTTAGTGTTGAAATATTCGCATAAAGTAATTTTAGTAATATCGTCTTTGGTTGGGCCCAAACCACCAGTAACAAGCACTAACGACGAGCGTTCCAATGCTTCGTTGAACGAACTTATGATATGTTGTTTATTGTCGCGAACTGCTGTTTTTTGATACACAGTAAATCCAAGTTTTGTTAACTCACGACCTATCCAAGCTGAATTTGTGTCAATTGTTTGTCCGATGAGAAGTTCATCGCCTATGGTTATTATTTCTGCGTTCATAATAATATTTTTGAAGGGCTAAAGCCCTATGATTAATCTATATTTAGAGGTCCCCGACATAAATGTTGGGGCAATTAATTATTGAATTATAATTCGAGGAACAATTTTAATTCCCCAATTGTTTTTATTGACAGCAAGTTTTCCTACTAAATAGCCACATAATGCTCCAGTAAGTACATCGCTTGCCCAGTGTTTATTGTCATATATTCGCGAGATTCCAGTTCCAGCAGCAAGAGTATAAGCCACAATAGGCACCCAAACTGTCGATTTATATTCTTCGGCAAAAACGGTTGCAATAGAAAATGCCGTTGTGGTATGTCCCGAAAAAAACGAAGCATTTCCCCCCCCCATTTCCCATTTATGAGCATCGGCAGGGCCAACTAAAGGTCTTTGACGAGTAAAAGCATATTTTGCAATCTGAGCAAAACTGGTAGCTATAATAAATGATTTTGTTGCATTCATTGCCACCTTTTTGCTTTTCTGATTTTTCCAAATAACACCTTCGGCATACAATAACATAATGGCCGAAATTGGATAAAGTCCACGACCAAATGGTTCGAAAACATATTTGCTTGCATCGGTTACAAAGCTACTTTTATGGTCTTGCGAATATATCTGAATCTTTTCGTCGTAATGCGAAATTAACGCATACATTGCTCCACCGTAAACAGCTGCTAATGTGTACTTTTTAACACTTGGCTTAAATGGACAAGTTACTATATCGCGGTAGTCTTTAAAGTACGAACCTACATAATATTTATCGACGCGAGCACGAGTTATTGATGTATCGCAATTGGGTTGTGCTTGTAAGGAAAAACTAGTTAAAAGAAACAGAATTGATATTAGAAAAATTGTCTGTGTTTTATGTTGCATTTCGTTTTTGATTGTTTGATTGAAACTATAAACGTAATTTAAATCGTTATGAATTCAAAATAAATATCTAGGCTAGCGCGGACTTGTAGTCCGTGCTCTTATAAAAAAATAACGAACGGACTGCAAGTCCGCTCGAGCCTAGAGCATAATCCTATTTAGTGAAATCATTAATCATTAATAATTAACAATTCAAAATTAATAATTAACAAACTCCGCCCCATTCGTAACCTCTCGATTCAACAACGTTTTTTACATCGTCAATCGAAACAGATTTGCCAGTTATCGTTGCCGTTTTTGATGCAAGATCTACCTCTACTTTTTCGACACCAGTAACAGTGCTTATTCCTTTTTCAACATTGGCTTTGCAATGATTACAAGTCATTCCATCAACTTTAACAGTAACAACTTCCGAAGTATTAAGTGAGAAATTCATAGTTTTAGGTTTAGTTTTTATATATGGTTTTATAATTGCATAAAGAATTAATGATCCTAAAAGTATCGACATTATTGAAGAAAACCATTCGGGCAACATAGTGGCATGATGATGTTGACCTTGGCAAACAGCAACAGTAAACCAATTCGCAGGTAGTAAATAATCGATAATTAAGCCAAAAAACATTGCTCCAAGAATTGTAGATATAATATATATTATTAAAGACTTACGACCTAATACCTTACTTAATACTGCAATAGCAGTTGCGTTCGTTGCTGGGCCAGCCATTAGTAAAACAAGAGCAGCACCTGGCGATAAACCTTTAGCCATTAATGCAACAGCAACCGAAACAGAACCAGTAGCACAAGTATATAATGGAGCTGAAATAGCCAAAACAATCAACATACTTAAAAATGGATTGTTCATGTACATGGTAAAGAAATTATCGGGAATAATAACTGTTATAAAAGCAGCGATTAATAGTCCGATTAAAAGCCATTTTGCTATATCAGAAAGAAAATCGATATAAGCATAATGAAACACCGATGTAAATTTGTTAGAGTGACTTTTAACTTCACAAGAATCACCATCACAACAATCGACTTTAATGTTCTTTTCTTGGTGTTCATCGAATTTAACATTGTCGAATGTATTTGTCAAAAAGCCACCAAAAATTCCAGTTAAAAAAGCAATAATTGGTCGAACAATTGCAAAAGGTAAACTCATCATCGACCAAGTAACAGCAAACGAATCGATACCTGTTTGTGGAGTTGAAATTAAGAATGAAACAGATGCACCTTTCGACGCTCCTTCTTTATAAAAAGCAACTCCTGTAGGAATTACACCGCACGAACATAATGGTAATGGAATACCAATTAAAGCAGCATAAATTGCCGATTTTAAATTTGCCTTTCCTAAATATTTGACCATTCTTTCTTTTTTCATGAAAACATGAAGAATTCCTGCCATTAATAATCCCAACATTAGGTACGGCGACATTTCATTCAACATTTGAACAAAAGCAGAAATATAGAGTTTTAGATATTCCATGAAAATGGTACTATATATTATAAGTTATTTTTAAAAAATTTCTATGCTCGAGCGGAATTGCAGTCCGTTCGTTTTTATTTTAAAAGCACGGACTACAAGTCCGCGCTATCTTCAAGCCTTGTTATTCACGTGACTTAATTTTTCAATTTCTTTAATTTTTTTCTTCATATATCGATCGAATGCTGTTGTATTCCTTCCAATTTGATAATAGAGAGATTCTAATAATTCATGTTTTAAATCGGGTTCGCGTTTTAAAATTTTAATCAAACAATTTATACTATAGTATTTGACGGATACCGTTTCAATTCCATTCAATTTATCGAAACAATTATTAATAACTAAACCTAATAAATCTTCATCAATTTTATTGGGTAAAAAACGCTCAGTTATTTTCATAAAGGCACGTTTAACACCATCGTTCGAATTAGTAATTGAAGTTTTTATTATAAAATCTATTCTTTTTAAAGCAAATTGAGGATTTTTTAAAGCACTAAATTCTAAAACTCTTGCAGCTCGCATATTTAATGGATAACCAGAATTAACCGCAAGTTGCAAAGTTTCTTCAAATCGATTTTCATCATTTCCTACAAATTCGGTAGCCAAATCGACATTTGCCCTCGAACTATCAGTTAGCAAATCTGCAACAGAAGAATAATCCATATTTAAAATTATATAAAAGTATTAACAAATACCTCCGTAAATTCACACAAAGATAAATATTAAAAAGCTCTAAATTCTTCGAAAAATAAGTAAATATTTGAGCCCAAAAAGCTTTGAAATATTTATATATTTATAATACATTTGTTAAGTATATAGTAATTTAAATATATAATTCTGAAAATCAATGAATTTCATTCAAAAAATGTGGTTAAAAGCATACGAAAAACACATGCGAATCGTATTGCCAGAAGGAAATGAACCTCGCACACTACTAGCTGCAGAAGAAACTATAGAACATAATTTAGCAGATATTATCCTTTTAGGGAATAGAGAAGAAATTCTTCAATCGGCTAAAGAAATGAATTTACTTAATGTAATCGATAAAGCAACGATAATTGATCCAGAAAATCACCCTAAGATTGAGGAATATGCTAATTTAATTTATGAACTCCGCAAACATAAAGGAATGACCATCGAAAAAGCATTGACGATGATTAAAAATCCTTTATATTTAGGTGTTACAATGATTAAAGCTGGTGATGCTGATGGTGAAGTTGCTGGAGCATTAAACAGAACCGACGATGTACTTCGTCCTGCATTTCAAATAGTGAAAACGATACCAGGTGTAAGTGTTGTGTCTGGTGTTTTTGCTATGATATTTAAAGATCCTGAATTTGGCGAAAAAGGATTAATGTTATTTGCAGATTGTGCTGTAAATCCCGATCCAGACGAACGTATGCTTGCTGAAATAGCAATTACAACAGCAGATACTGCAAAAGGATTATTAGATTTTGAACCCCGAATTGCAATGTTAAGCTTCTCGACTCATGGTAGTGCACAACATAGTGTTGTTGACAAAGTTGCAAATGCAGTACGTAGAGTAAAAGAACTTCGACCAGAAATATTAATTGATGGCGATATTCAACTTGATGCTGCAATCGTTCCCGAAGTTTCAATCATTAAATGTCCTGATAGTCCATTAAATGGAAAAGCAAATGTCCTTATTTTCCCATCGCTTGAAGCTGGAAATATTGGCTATAAATTAGCACAACGTTTTGCTCATGCCGATGCTTTTGGACCTGTTTTACAAGGCTTAGCAGCTCCTATTAACGACCTTTCAAGAGGATGTTCCGCTAAAGACATCACAAATGTCATTGCAATAACTGCGTGTCAAGCAATACAAGCAAAACTTAAAGTAGAAGAAACAAAATAAACAAGAAAGACCTGCCCCAAAGCAGGTTTTTCCTTTTTAAATATAATTATGTAAGGTTTTCATCAATTTATTTGTCGAAAGCCCCAACTCAATACATGTGATTTACAAATTCAATATATAAGAAAATGAAAATTTTAGTTTTAAACTGTGGTAGTTCTTCAATAAAATATCAACTACTTGAAATGACTAACGAAGAAGTACTAGCTTCGGGTGTTGTAGATAGAATTGGACAAGCTGTTGGTGAATTCAAATATAGTTCTGTAATTCAAGAAAAAAAATCAGAAACAATTACAATAGCAAATCACGAACAAGGTGTTGAGTTAATTATTTCGAAACTTATTAATGAAAAAGATGGTGTTGTAAAAACTGCTGATGAAATTACAGCAGTTGGACATCGAATCGTTCATGGAGCAGAAGATTTTTCGGGTAGTGTAATTATAGACGACAAAGTTTTAAAAACTATAAAAGATTGTTCTGAATTAGCTCCACTTCATAATCCAGCTAATTTAGAAGGTATATATGCTACAAAGAAATTTTTACCTAATGCAATGCAATGTGGAACGTTCGATACTGCATTTCATCAAACAATGCCTGAAAAAGCTTATCTCTATCCCATCCCACTTTCTTATTACGAAAACTTCAAAATCAGAAAATATGGTTTCCATGGTACAAGTCATAAATTCATATCGCGAATAGCTGCCGAAACCTTAGGGTTCGATTATATTAATTGCAAAATCATTACGTGTCATTTAGGTAATGGTGCATCAATTGCTGCAATTGAAAATGGTAAATCTATCGATACATCAATGGGATTTACTCCTATCGAAGGTTTAATGATGGGTACTCGAAGTGGAGATTTAGATTTAGGTGCATTGCTTTATATTATGAAAAAAGAAGCAAAACCAAATGAAGAAATAAAAGAAATTCTTAAACGTACCGACAACATGTTGAACAAAGCTAGTGGTATGTTGGGAATTTCTGGTTATTCGGACATGCGTGATGCTTTAAATGCTGCTCAAAATGGAAATGTAAATTGTCAATTGGCTCTTGACATGTATTCATATCGAGTAAAAAAATATATTGGATCATATATAGCTGCAATGAATGGTGTTGATATTATTGTTTTTTCTGGTGGTATTGGTGAAAATAACGTCATGGTTCGTGAAGCAATTTGTAAAGGAATCTCATTTATTGGACTTGAGTTTAATGCAGAATTAAACCTTACAACTCGTGGCGATTTAATGGAAATTTCAAAACCTGGTTCACGAGTAAAAGCAATCATAGTTCCTACAAACGAAGAATTAGTTATTGCTAGAGATACTTTGGAATTATTAAAGTAATTCGTTCATATTTCTATGAAAAACAAAAGCCGAACAGAAATGTTCGGCTTTTGTTTATTAAAAAATTAAGATGTAGGATAAAAAATAATTCAATCCCCCAACCCCTTTCGCCAAGGGGGCTTTGATTCACTGGCTGTTTTAGCCCTCTTGGTGAATTGCGAAGCAATCGACGAAGTCAAAAGGGTTGGAAGATTGACTTTGGAACTATATTTAATATAAAATGCAAATCAATAATAACGTACTTCTTTCTTCTTCCATTTCAAAGGAAAATTCACAGTAAATGTTACCGTCGATGAATTATGAATAATATCATATCCATTGATATTAAAATTATATCCAATTCCTAAATAAACTTTTAGCAACGATAAACCTAACTCTGGTCGAAAAACTAAAGCGGACTTACCCGAAGAATTATAGTATAATAAATTGACTTTGTAACCGAACAAAACACCATAGTAATCATAACCAATTTTAGGAGCTAAGAATTGATTCTTTTTGTCGACCATCAATTCACAGCCAAAGAATGGACCGTCGATGTGTTTATCTAATTTAAAATAACCAGTGCCACTATTTTCATCTTGATATGCAAAACTAATTTCAAAAGCTGGATTTTGTTGCATTCTCAAAACAGATGCACTTAAAAACCATGTATCATAAGGAATGTATATTTTGGAATTAACTTTATTACGAAACGAGTTTTCTTCTTCATATTCTTTTTGACGAATTGCTGCTTGTTCTTGTTCATCAGCTTTTATTTTATCGGCTTTTGCCAATGAGTCTTTTTGAACTTTTTCGGTTTTGTACTTTTGAATTATATTTGAATCAACTTTATATAAAGCAAGTAAACTATCCGCATTTTTTAGATTACTATTTACGACAAACGAAACAAGCTTTTCCGTTGAACTTACACCAGCCTTTTTGCTCATCAACTCAGAAACAATGTCGTCCATTTGCGAATATTTTTTAGCTGACGAAATTGCATAATCGAGAGGATTGCATAATTGCAAATCGACTTCTGCCGAAATCAAACTACGAGCCGATTCTACATCACCAAGTTTTAGTGCATAACATAGAGGCGTTAAACAATGATATTTGCCTTCGTATTTGCAATTTATATTCAATCCTTTATTAAGATGCAAAGAATAATCATTTGACCATTGATGGATATCGAGAGCATAAAAAAGCATTGTGTCGTTGCTTGTTTTCAAGTTTTGTTGGTATAGATACGATAGTATTTCATTGTTTGTGGCATAGCTCAATTTAATTGCAAATTCAAGTATCGAACCATTGTTATTGACAGATTCGGCATAGTCGAACCCAGCACCCATATCGACTAATTGCTTTAAAAGCTTTGCATCTCCTAGCCTTATGGCGTTATGAATTGGTGTATCGTATTTCTTGGCTGTGCTACTATTTAAATTGCAATTGTGCTTTAATAGCGATTGAAGAATTGCTTCTCCCTTTTTCTTATCTTCGTAACTTGTACAAAATTGAAGTTTATCGAATACAAAATGAATAGGCAATATTGAAGTACGGTTTTTATACTCGCATGCCGAGTTCAATTTTGCCCCCGATGCTAGTAATATATTCACTATACTGGTATCTTCCACATCGATAGCCAATAACAGTGGATTACAAAGAAATACTTCATTTACTGCTGGTGCTTCTATTTCTTCGTACACACATTTTATTCCATCAACTGTCGAAATTGATACTTCATTTTTGGGTACAGTAATAGTAACCAAACTATCGGCAAATATTTGAAAGAATGACTTTTTAAGCAGTAATTGATTAAATGTCACTTGCGACGAATTCACACAAGGATTTGAATACTGTATTTGTTCGCAAACATTTACATCTTGGCCTTTTGCAATCAATTGTTTTACGAGTTCAAGGTCTCTATTTTTAATAGCCCGCAACAATGGATTATTAAACGACTGAGCATTTGTTGTTGCTACAAATAATAGGAATAAGAAAACGAGTTTTGTTCGCGACATTAGCTTTTGATTATGACACAAATATAGTTAATACAAACAAAAATGGAGCTCTAAATTGCTATAGAACTCCAATTAAAAGTATAATTTTCAGTTACTATTATTGTTTCACAAAACGTCCTTTAGTAACATTTCCTTGCGAAATAATTTTATAAATATAAACACCAGAAAGTAAATCAACACAATTAATTTCGGTCAAACCACTTTTGTCTTGTAAGCTTATAACATTTTGTCCAACGCTATTGAATATTTCTATTGTACTTACGTTTTCATCTAAAGCAACAAATAATGAAGAATGAACTAATGTAGGATATACCTTTAATCCAGTTTCAACATCTACACTTGTTTGTTCCGATTTTTCAGTAGGTAATTTACTTACAAATGTGCTTAATGCTGTATTGGTAACTACTGCAGGATTATAGTCGAAATATATATGTGCAGTATTTGTTACAATGGTATTTTCATCGTTTATTGGCTTAGGCGTAATTCTATATTTCACAAATCCATGACTTGCGGGTTCATTCGTTGCACTATCAAGTAAATGAATATTATCGAAATGGAATGTTACTACTCTACCCGATATATCGAAATTCATCGTATCGCTTGCATCAATCACTTCAAAAGTTGCGAGATCCAAATTGGCATTTAAAGTATCAACAATTTTAATATTTTCAGCATCGATGGTTCCTTTGTTTTGGAAACGAATAGTATATGTCAAAGGAGTTCCAAACGTTACAAAACCCTCGTTTTTATAACATGGACTTACTTTTTTGTCGTTTGGATCGTATGAATTTAAAATCTTTGCCTTAATGCTTTCTTGATTATTTGCTGTGTTTTCATCATTTTTAAGGACAGTACTAATTCGAGCAAATAAGTTTACTTCTTTATTCGTTAATGTAAAATCGGGTTGAACTTCTAAATATATAATTGTTTTTATAGACTGTAAACTGGCAATTGAATCAATTGTAAATGTAACAGTAGTATCCATTTTAAACAAAGATGTATTAGAATTTTTAAAACTATAGTTGAATTCTTTACTATAGTTAAATTCTACTGGTACATTATATTGTGTTGCACCAAAATTTTGAACAGTAATTACTAATGGAAATATACGTCCGACTGCGGGAGGCATAGTATTAGTTAATGAAAGTGTGATATCATTTGTTACTTTGGGTTTTACAAAAAAGGTTACACTATCATTATGATTGTTGGTGTTAAAACTAACATTAAATTCACTACTATTACTTTCCGATTCGAATAATTTACTATTTACAAAGCTTACTTTATAATTTCCATAATTACTAGTATTGAAAGTGAATTTTCCATATTTATCGATTGTTACATATTCATCATTGGGCATAATTTTTACAATTTGTCCCTTAGTTGATAAGTCTGAAATTCCATAAGTAAAATAAACCGAACCATAAATAGTATTTGAATTTACATAGAATAGAACATTGTTTTTGTATTTACATTTTCCACTATCAACTGTAATATTGTATGAATAGAATCCTGCTTTTGCAATTTTGGGAATATAAGTATTCCCAATAGCAAGTAATGAGTCTTTCCCATTATACCAATATATTTTTTGACCAGGAGCTTTTGCTGTTAAAACAGGCATTGTATCACCTAAATATAGGTTGAAAGGAATTTTGGGAAATGTAAAGTCAACCCAACAATCAATTGGTTTATACGTAATCCTTTGCAAATTCGATTCGCATTGAGCTACTGTATCATAAATACTAACATAAAAGGTGTTTGGTTTTGAAATAGAATTGTAATTGAATTCATTCCCAACAAAAAATGAATTTATCGAGTCATTTACATACCACTTACATGTTTGATTTTTATTGAGAACATTTGCAACCTTAATTAATTTTGTTTTATTATCAGAATAAATAGTGTCAGCAATTAATGAATCAACAATTGGTTTAACTTGAGTATTGCAGATATATTTTACTACTATTTTTTGAGGTTCACTTTTGCAATTATAAAAAGTATCAACATTCACAACATAGTATTCACCACATTTTGAAGGTATAAAAGAATTACCAACACCTAAAATCGGAGCATTATTATTATATGTATTAAAATCGTACCAACGCATTTCACAATTTAAATTTGAAAAGCCACCTTGCAGTATAGGCATAGTTGAGTTTTCCACAACATTTTCTATTAATTTAATTGGATTAGGTTTTGAAGCATAACATTTTACTATTTTAACTACAATATTCTTTGATGCACTTGTATAATTATTAATAGTTTGTGTTACGGATAATCCATATGTACTTGGCATAAAATGATTGAATAATTTATTATCAATCTTAATTTTTTTGCCAGTTCCTATTAATTCATTTCCATTAGATACTGATATTCCCTTATACCATGTAAATATTGCATTAGAATCACCATCAACGGTTAAAACCATATTAGTATCAATATCTCTAAACATATATTCACTTTTACCAGTAGGTTCAGGTACCTTAGGAAGTTTAAAATATGCTACTGCAGAGTTACCACATCCATTTTCATTATAATAAGTATAGTTAAGAGTATAATTATAGTTTAACTTTAATTGAGATTGATGTAAGATATACATCGAATCAAGTCCTTTTGATGGTTGACCTGTTTTTTCACAACTCATCATATAATCATAAATCTCATCTTCAGGGTGACCATCAAAATAGAATTTTCCACCTGCTGGCGTAGCCTTTATAGAGTAAATACTATCATAAAAATTCAATTTAATTGAAGTATCATCTATTTTAATTTTTGTATATGGCATTATTTCAACTGTTAAAGGAACAAAATCGCTTTCACAAACATTTTGAGATGAAATAAGATAATGATAAATTCCTGCTGTACCTGTCTCATTTGGTGAAATGTGTGAACCAGTACCTATCTTCAAGGTATCAAGACCATTAACACGATACCAATTAATAGTGTCGTTAGAATTAGCAAATAAGGTTTTTGAACAATCCCACCAAGACTGACATACTTTTATATATGCGGTATCGATAGTTGGTTTGGGAGTTAAACATTGCCCCCATAGCATATTTACAACTAAAAGTAAAGTTGCCGAAATAGATAATTTTAGTTTCATACCTTCCTGTTTTTATGTTTTTTATAATAACTGAAACCGATTATGTAGTTACAATTATTTCTCTTCTCTTACTGAGACATGCATTGTAGTGTAAACGTTGCACCGATTTTAAAAAGTTTTAAAACAAAAAAGGAGATACATCAATCGATATATCTCCTTTTCTAAATATCTTTAATTTACCTATTATGGAAGTTTAGCTACAAAGTTGCTATATTCGGCTGTATATAAATCGCCAGCTGGACTTCCAAGTTTTACAAAATGACCATTAACTCTAGCTATACGTTTTGAGTCAAGTGGATGTGTTTGTAACCATTCGGGTGTATATGTAGCTGTTGACGATGCATCCATTCTCTTAAAGAAATCGGTTAAAGCATCGCATTTATAGTTTTTACGATTACGAATACTATACACAAAATCGACTGCCATACTATCGGCTTCGTACTCATACTCACGACTCCAAGCCAAAGCTGCAGCACCCGATGCCATTTGTTTTGCCATGTTTTTCAAAGCTGTTGAATCTTGCCCTAGTATTACGCTTAATGCAATATTAACCATATTATTTTTAGTCATTTGCTGAGTCGAATGACGACGATCGGCATGAGTTATTTCGTGAGCCAAAATTCCTGCAAGCTCAGCACTCGATTTTACATTTTTCAATAATCCAGTATAGATGTATATTTTACCTCCAGGTGCTGCAAAAGCATTTAATACATTCTTATTAATAACAGTAACTTTCCATGTAAAATCACTACGATGAAAAATTAAATTCGACGACAAAATATCATCACGCATAGCTTCTAAATAAGAATAAACTGCTGGATTTTTTGTTCTATCCAAAAGTGGATATTCTGTAGCATTCGACTGAATTTCAGCATCAAGTTGTTCACCAAGCTTAATATCTTGCTGAACAGTAAAAAAGTTTACTTTTTTGTCTTTTGTACATCCAAATAATAGTACAATAGGAAGAATACATACTAATAAAAGTTTTTTCATTTCGTTACATTTTAAATTTTTGCAAATATACTTTATTTGAGATTAATTAGTCTTTCATATAATAGTATACTTACATAAAAATATTTTGCATCGAACGATTTTTTTCTTAATATTGCAAAAAAAAGAAATGCAAAATAGAAACACATACCATCATTGCCATTCACACCATCAATAGGTTTGAAACAAGCAGGTTATGTTTAGATATATTGTAGGCTTGCTGTTTCGGCAGGCCTTTTTTTTTGATTCAAAATGTAAATTATAATAAAATAACAATGGAAAAAACAGTTGTAAGACTAGGTATCCAAAAAAGCGGACGCCTTAGCGAAAAAACCATCGAATTGCTAAAAGCTTGCGGTATTAAATTCGTTACCGGTAGTTTAAAAACAAGTTCATTCAATTTCCCTATCGAAATCCTTTTTCTTCGCGATGACGATATTCCTGGTTATGTTGCCGATGGAGTTGCCGATTTTGGTATTCTTGGAATGAACGAAATAGACGAACAAGGCAAACCAATCGACATAGTTAAAAGCCTTGGTTTCTCAAAATGTCGTTTATCATTGGCTGTTCCTAATACTTTTAATTACACTTCGGCAAAATCGCTCGAAGGAAAACGTATTGCTACTTCATATCCACGCATTCTTCGCAACTATCTCGATAAACAAGGTGTTAATGCTGATATTCACGAAATTTCTGGTTCAGTAGAAATTGCTCCAACAATTGGTTTAGCCGATGCTATTTGCGATATCGTAAGTACAGGTGGAACACTCTTAAGCAATGGATTAAAAGAAGTAGAAAAGATTTACGAAAGCGAAGCAGCTCTTATCGTTAACCGTGACATAACTCCAGCAAAAAGACAAATTCTTGAGCGTTTGTTATTAAGAATCGAAGCTGTTCAAAAAGCTAAAAACAATAAATACATCATGCTTAATGCACCAAATGCTAAGCTTGAATTAATTATTGGTTTACTTCCTGGAATTAAAAGTCCAACTATCGTTCCGTTAAAAATGGAAGGTTGGAGCTCAATCCATTCGGTTGTAAACGAAGACGATTTTTGGGAAATAATCGAAAAAGTAAAAGAAGCGGGAGCAGAAGGAATTCTTGTTTGCCCAATTGAACAAATGGTATCGTAATAATTTTCGTAGGGACAGGTCGCGACCTGTCCTTACAAAATATCCATAATATTAAACAATTCTTTATAAAATGGAAATAATCTATTCGCCCGATTCATCGCAATGGAAACGATTGTTATCGCGTCCTGCTTTTGAAAATACATCGCTTGAAGCAACAGTACAAACTGTTCTTAACGATGTAAAAGCAAATGGCGATACAGCAGTTCTTCGCTATTCTCAAAAGTTCGATAATCCATCGATTACCAGTTTTGAAGTTAGTCAAACCGAAATTGATGCTGCTGAACAAAATGTAAGTTCAGAACTAAAAAAAGCGATAGAAATTGCTAAGAACAACATCACTGCATTTCATAGTAAACAAGCTGAAAAAGCAAGTCCTGTTGAAACAATGCCAGGTGTAAAATGTTGGCGAAAAAGTGTAGGAATTCAGCGAGTAGGTTTATATATTCCAGGAGGTACAGCCCCACTCTTTTCAACCATTTTAATGTTAGCCATTCCTGCTAAAATTGCTGGTTGCAAAGAAGTAATATTGTGTACACCACAAAAAGAAGGTCAAGATATTCATCCAGCTATTTTGTATTGTGCTAAATTAGTTGGAGTCGATAAAATATATAAAATAGGTGGTTCGCAAGCAATAGCAGCAATGGCTTTTGGAACTGAAACCATTCCTAAAGTATCAAAGATATTTGGTCCGGGAAATCAGTTTGTAACCATGGCAAAAATGCTTGTGGCTAAAGAAGGTGTTGCAATAGACATGCCTGCTGGTCCATCGGAAGTAATGGTAGTAGCCGACGAAACTGCTGTTCCAGCTTTTGTAGCTTCCGACCTTCTTTCACAATGCGAACATGGTGCCGATAGTCAAGCAATTCTACTTTCGACTCATAAACCATTTATTGAAGAAGTTAAGCTTGAAATTGAGAAACAATTAGCTCAATTAGCACGCAAAGAACTAGCAGCAAAATCGCTTGAATTCAGCAAATTAATTTATGTAGATAATCAAGCCGATTTAGTTGATTTGATTAACGAATACGCACCCGAACATTTAATTCTTTCGGTAAAAAACTACAATGAATTAGGTGAAAAAATAATCAATACAGGTTCGGTATTCTTGGGAAATTATTCACCCGAATCGGCTGGCGATTATGCATCGGGAACAAATCACACATTGCCAACAAATGGCTATGCTAAAGCATATAGTGGCGTTTCGCTCGACAGTTTTGTTCGCAAAATAACGTTTCAAGAAATAACAAACGAAGGACTTTCATTAATAGGTCCCGCTATTGAAACAATGGCCGAAGCCGAAATGTTGGATGCACATAAAAATGCTGTAACAATTCGATTGAAGAAGTTTTGAGTTTTAAATTATGAATTATGAGTTTTCTTTTCTCAATGTAAACTCAAATGACAGGATTAACTCAAAACTAAAAATTTAAAACTCAAAACTAATACCATGAAACGCATATTTGATATCAACACAATTATTCGTGAAAACATTAAACGAATAAAACCATATTCGTCGGCTCGCGATGAATTTACTGGTGCTGCAAAAATATTTATTGATGCTAATGAAAATCCATTAGGATCGGTTGGTGGTTCGCAAAACAATCGTTATCCCGACCCATATCAACGTCAATTAAAAGAAGCAATATCGAATATCAAAGGAATTGCTCCCGAGCATATTTTTATTGGAAATGGAAGTGATGAAGCCATCGATTTATTGTTTAAAACTTTTTGTCGACCAGGAATTGATACCGCAATTCAAATTTCGCCATCGTACGGAATGTACAAAGTAAGTGCCGATATTAACGAAGTAATTATTCACGAAGTAAGCCTCGATTCAAATTATCAACCTGTAACCGAAACATTGGTTAATCATGGTTTTGAAAATGTAAAGTTGCTTTTTCTTTGTTCACCCAATAATCCAACAGGTAACCTACTCGACAGAAAAACATTGTATCAAATCCTTGATACTTTCGATGGAATGGTAATCATTGATGAAGCCTATATCGATTTTTCGCAAGAGAAAAGTTGGATTGCTGAATTAGAAAATTATCCTAATCTTGTAGTTCTTCAAACTCTTTCAAAAGCTTGGGGATTGGCTAATTTACGAGTTGGAATGTTATTTGCTTCGGTGGAATTAATTCAAATCTTGAATAAGATTAAACTACCTTATAATATAAGTGGAGTTGCTCAAGAATTAGCATTACAAGCTCTTTCTAAAACGGAAGAAAAAGCAAAAATGGTTCATGAAATATTGACTCAACGCACATTTTTACTTCATGAATTACAATCGGTTCCTTGTGTTCTACACATCTACCCAACCGATGCTAATTTCATTTTAGTAAAGACAACTGATGCTGATAAAATATATAACTATCTTACCGATAATCAGATTGTCGTTCGTAATCGCAATAAAATTAATTTGTGTGAAGGTAGTTTGAGGATTACAATAGGTACAAAAGAAGAAAATATAGCTCTTTTAGAAGCTCTTAGAATGTTTAAATAAAAAATCTCATTTCAAAAAAAGCTCCAATTTTATTATAAAGTTGGAGCTTTTTTTTGTCTAATAATAAAAATAAAATTGATTGAAACACCGTACTATTTCTACGTTATAAATATCGAAAATATAACTATTATTTAATTGAAATAAATATTTAAGAAATAGGAATAAGTTATTTTCAAATAAATATAAAATTTCTACAATAATTTAAAGTACCTTTGGAAAAATATCTATCTTTTGAATCTTGCATTCTCCGAATTCAGCACGTAGCTATTTTATGAAATATTTACAAACGAACAATAAAAATTAAAATGGCTAAATCGCAGGAAACCTGGAATAAAAAAGAAGTTAGAACCAACAAGGAAAAGAAAAGAAAAGAAAAAGATAAGAAAAAAGTTGAACGCCGTGAAAACGGAAAAAGTTCAAGTTTAGATGATATGATTGCTTATGTTGATGAAAATGGTCAATTAACATCAACACCACCCGATCCAACAAAGAAAAAAGTATTAGTAGACATTAACAGTATTGAAGTAAGTGTACCAAAACATAAAGCTCCAGAACCAGAAGATTTAATTAGAAAAGGTGTTGTATCGTTTTTTGATGATGCAAAAGGCTATGGCTTTATAAAAGATAATGCAAACCAAGATAGAATATTTATTCATCGCAATGGTTTACTAGAAATGATTAAAGAAAACGATAAAGTTGTATTTGAAATAACAGTAGGCTTTAAAGGTAAAAACGCAATTAACGTTAAATTAGATAGATAATTCTAATTTCAGATATATCCCCAAACAAAAAGAGACAGCTTGCAAACTGTCTCTTTTTTGTTTTATAGAACCTTCCCATCTAAACTAATTTTCCCTTTAGTCTGATCCATTTTTGTATATTCGAAGAAGCCGTTTTTCAATTCAATCCATTTAACTTTCATAATTTCAACACCATTTAAATCGTATACTGAACTTAGTTCATTGTATGATCGTGCTTTTGCATATATTATATGATCATAGAATTGTATTTCACGATATAAAGGTGGAATCATTATCTTTCCTATTTTTGTACAAACCCCAAAAAAATTATCGATAGTTTCTTCACCCTCTTTATCTACCATAACTTTTTTAAAGTGGAATGAAATTAGTTCACCTTGTGTTTTGGTGATGATCATTTTATCGCAAACAACATTTGCTACTTGTGGACAAATTCTGATACCTGAATAATCGTAAAAGCAACAACCTTCTTTTGAGTTAATTGTTGTAAATGCTTGCAAAACCGTTGTATCGGGATTGTCTTCAGTACCTAAATAACTTACAGTTGCATATTCAATAGGAATAATAACTTTACCTAGTTTATCGATTATTCCACTTCTACCACTTAAACTAACCAAAGCTCTTCCATGATTAAATGGTTTTGCCTCATCATATATGATGGGAACAATTATTCTGTTTCCTTTGTCAACATAACCAAATTTGTTGTTTTTAACAACAACTGCCATTCCATCGAAGTATCCTTGTTTCGATTCAAAAGGTAAATCGGGTTGTGCCAACAATTGAATTGATAATCCTATAAAAAGGAAGAACGCTGTTAATTTCATTGAATAAAAAATTAGATTTTACACTATAAAAGCATTTAAAAACCTCTATTCTATCAGTTTACATTAACAAATATATAATATATTTTCACATTATCAACAACTTATTAACATTTTTGTTTACATTTTTAAATTGTTGCTAATGCATTTTTCTTTTATTAGTTTAAAACAATACATACACTACTAATTACATAGTAATTAATTGAAACTTAACGTTAAAAAACACGTTCAATGGGTTATAGATTTCTATATATTTTAAAATATAATTCTCCACAAAATTTATCTTTATTAATATCATCAAAAGATAATTTTTCACTTCATGAAGAAATCCATTATCATAATATTATTCCAATTATTAGGCATAATCTCACCTACTTTAGCACAAATACCAGGCTTAATTATTAAGCCTGCAAGTGCACCAGGTAATGCTGTTTTAGATCCTAATGGTGATGGGTATTCATCAGCAACAACAGCTGGTTTTTCGACTAATGATGTTACCGAAAGCGAAATTCAGTTTAAACAATTTGTTAGTGCCGATCCTTCGGCAGATATTCTTTCTGGGCCTACTTGTGGTTTTATGGATATTGTTGGAACAGATGCATCGGGTAATTATGGTATAATGTTACTTAATGATGGCACAAATTTAATATTTAGGTTTCGATTAAGTGGCTATGCAAATAACTCAAAAGCATATTCTGTATTCTTTGATACGGATCAAAAATTTGGTTTTACTGGAACAAATGCTGATCCAAATGCAGTTCCAGGAAATGCAGGTTTTGAGGTTGAAGTTGTTCTTGAAACAAACTTTGGTGTTGAAGTTATAAATGTTGATGGCACAACATCAGGAACTGTAACTACTGTATTTGCTACTAACCCCTATTCGTCCCATTGTCAAAAATCTATGGCTGTTACTACAGCTTGTAGCGATCCCGACTATTTTTATGATTTCTATATTCCCATTACTCAACTAACAAGTATTGCAGGTTTAGGCATTACAGCAAACACTCCACTACGTTTAGCAGCTACTACAGGAATGGCACCTCGACCTGTACTAGGTTCAAATCAATATTCTGACATAAATGGCCAAAATTCAGGTTCAAATGTTGATGTTATTTTTACAAATATTATAACGGGAACATCTCCTACTACATTAAATACAATGGATGCTACTGGTATCCTTCAACGTTCTACATGTCCGGGTATAAATTCAATTACAACAAGTAATACATCAATTACTGGTACTTCATCAGAAAGTGCTGGAACTGTTTCAGTAAAAGTATATCAAAGCGATGGAACAACATTAATAGGAACGGCAACAACTACTATTTCAAGTGGAACATGGACTGTTAATGTATCATCATTTAGTCCTTCAGTAACATTAAGTACTGGCCAAATTGTTAAAGCTACAGTAACAGCTACTGGTAAAGGTGAATCGTATGATGATTGTAATCCGATTACTGTATCAAACTGTACAACAACGACTAGTACAAGTGGAGTAACTATTTCATATGTTTCAGGAGGTAAAGGTTATTCATTGGCAACAACTTTTCCTATAGGAACAACTATTACTTGGTATAATCCCGATTTTACGGTTGCATCGTATGCAAGTGGTTATGGAGGGAATATTCCAAATCCAGTAACTACTTCAACTACTAATGAAACGGTAACATTTGAATGTAAAACAGGACAATGTTTTCCAAATGGGAACTATTATTTTACGTATAAAGAATCAAATAAATGTATTTCAACGTATGTTGCCGATTGTCATTTTGGAACAAATGGTACTTCAACAGCACCAACAATAACAACTTCACCAATTACAACAAGTACAACATCAATTTCTGGTACTTGTGCTTCTGTAACATCACCTGGGACTTTAATAAATATTTATGCTAATGGAACTTTCCTTAAAAGTACTACTGTTATTAGTGGTACAACGTGGACAATTAGTGGTTTATCATTAGGCTCTTATGCCTGTGCGACAATTACTACAACTGAAGCTGATAACGGAAAATGTCCAACAAGTGCAGCCTCAAGCGTAACAGTAACTAGACAAGCTATAAAACCAATTATAAGTTTTTCAGGATGCTCTACATCTTCGCCAGTTACTAGTATCACAGGATTTTCGTCTGAAATAACAGGAACAACAATTACCTTATATAAAACAAATTCGGGTAGAACTTCATTAGGAACAACAACTGTACAATCAGATGGAACATGGACAAAAACAGGATTAAGTCAGGTTAATGGAGATATAATTGTTGCTGTAGCTTCTGGTTCTTGCATGACCGCAAGTTCCGATTCAGACCCAATTACTATTTCAACACAAACAAATGTAGCAAGTTATACAATTGGAATTACAGCTCCTAGCGAAGGTTCAGCTTCAGTAAGTGGAACCATTTCTGGAGGTTCTTATGGAGTAACACTAAAAGTTTATGTTGATCAAGTTCAAGTTGGAAGTACTGCTGTTGCAGCAGCAGGTGCATGGACAGTATCTGGATTAAATTCATTTGATTTAGCTGCTGGTAGTACTGTAAAAGTAAGTGTTACTTATAGTTCAAATTGTGAAAGTGCTTTAAGTTCAACATCTGCAACGGTTAGTTGTGTTAGTCCTGCAGATAAAACAGTATCAGTACCATCTTCTTTAATTTGTTATGGTGTTCCTTTACCAGTTACAGTAACAAATTCGGAAAATGGAACCGTTTATCAGTTATTTAATGGTGCTTCAAAATCGGGTTCAGCATTACTTGGAACTGGAAGTAATATAACCCTAAACTCCGAAAATTTAACCGCAGCAGCAACTCTTACATATAAAGCGACTAAGATAAGTCCAGTAGCTTGCGTTACAACACTTACAGGTAATGCCCCAGTTAGTATTAATCAAATTTATTATTCAAATGGATCTGAAATGCTTGGACTAGGAAATTGGTTTAGTAATTCGAATATAACAGGAATTAATGCTTGTGCATTTACAACAGCAAACGATCATTTTATTATTCCAACAGCAACTACAACTGCCGCAGGAAATAATTTTACAACTGGAGCAGCTGTTACTTTTCAGGTTGATGGAGTTGCAAATTTCAATACCTATATAGCAACTGTTCCAATATTAATTAATAACGGTAAAGTTCAGTTTTCGGGTATTACTAATGGTTTTGCGATATCAACAGGTACAGTTGAATATAACAGAAATGATGGAACAGACCAAACTGTTGGAAGTGGAACATATAACAATCTATGGATTTCGGGTAGTGGTAAGAAAATACTTGCAGGAGATGTAATTGTAAATAACATTTTAGATCTTCATACTGCTGGATATTTGGACCTAAATGGTCATACTTTAACGATAAATAATTGGGCTAATGGACATATTCCTACGCTTACTGCTGATAGATATATTATTTTAAACGGTGGTACAATGACTGTTAATGGCGTTAATTCTGGAGAAACAGTTCAATTCCCGTTAAGTTTATCAACTGCACAAACCGATTATTGTAGAGTTGATTTAGTAAATAACGATAATTCACATACAACATTCTCTCTGACTAATGTTTTCAATTATTCAAATAATACAGGAACAAGTAGTGGAGGCACTCAGCACATTACTGGATGGGTAAATTTAACTTATAATATTTCATCGGCAAGTACCGATGCTAATGTTACCTTATACTGGGATGAATCAAAAGAACAATCTGGATTTAGTCGCAATAATGCTCAAATGAATCATTATAATGGCTCTGGTTGGGAGAAAAAAGGAGTATCAGGAGCATCTAATGTTTTTAGTGGAACAATTCATTATTTAACAGCAGCAGCAAACAGTTTCTCCCCTTATGGAATTGGAAACGATGGTACGACATTGCCAATAGTCCTTTCAACTTTTGTTCTTTCAAAAACCGAGAGTAATGTCAAAATTAATTGGACAACTCAATCTGAAACCAATAACGATTATTTTACTGTAGAAAAAACACTCAATAATGAGAATTGGGAATCAATTTATAATATTGATGGTGCTGGTACATCTACCCTATTACATTCATATAGTTTCATTGATAAAAACCCTTATTATGGGATTAATTACTATAGAATCAAACAAACAGATTTTGATGGAAAATTTACATTTAGTTCTGTAAAAAGTATTGAAACAAAAAATGATAATGTATTGTTTGAAATCTTTCCAAATCCTGCATTTGCTGAAGAATTTACTATTTTGGTCAAAGGTAAAGGAATCTCAACAGCAACGTTATCAATTGAAGATATAAATGGTAGACAAATATGCTCTGGAACAATTGAAATATCAAAAAGTTATTATTCATTTAAACTGTCTGACTTGTGTAATCTCATTCCTGGAACTTACAATATTTCACTTTATTGCGAAGGAATTCTTGAAAACAAGAAAATCGTAATAAAATAAAAAAAAGATTTATTCTATTTCAATCTATAAAAGACTAATCTTTAATACAACGAATACTAAAGCCGTATCTTTTGTAATAGTAATGACGGAATAGATTAATTGAATTGTAATTTATACAACGATACCAAGCATAGGTAGTATAGTTTTCAGTACTTGCCCACCAAAGACCATAATAACCAAATGAATTAAATGTACCTTTATCTGTTCTACATCCACTAGGCAAACCATTAAAACCAATCTCGTTTGAAGCACCAAAAGAAGTTGGCCAAACATTTGTTGTATCTTTCAGTTTTCCTCCAGCAACATCCGAACCACCAAGATTTTCTTCTAATACTGTCCAATCATTATCAGTAGGTACATGCCATCCAATTGGACATATTTTTTGTGAATCAACTACAGCAAACCAATTATAAAGTAATCCTTGAGTCTTAATTTTTAGTGAATCATTTGAATATGCACAATATGCCCCAGAATTAAAAACGGCCCAACGGCTACTATCTTTTACATTAGCAATCTTTTTCCCATTTCTAAATCTTGTAGTTTTTAAATTCTCAGCCATCCATTGTTGTTTACCGATTTCAATAATTTTATATTCATTTCCATCAATATCTTTAATTGTCGCTTGAGTATTTTGTGGCGTTTTATTAGTAGGAAGCTCCTTTTCTCCTACTTTAAAACTAGAAAAAAAGACTATTGTACAAACGGTAAACAATACTTTACAAAGACTCATTATTTTAGAAGATTTATACATAAAACTCTTATTAATTCAACAATTTAGACTTTTTAATTCTCGATTAAAAGCTTTGTAAATATACAAAAAGCATTAATTTAAAATGAACTGAAATGGGTATTTTTACATTTTTATAAAAGTGGAGCAATTACTCTTGCTAATGATCCTATTAATTTCTTGATAAATGGACGCTCTCTCCACTCGTCTAAAACAACAAGCTTTGAACTCTGAATATCTTCATCAAATTGTTTTTTTAGTTCAATAGCAATAGAATGATTATAGATAAAAGCATTTACTTCACTATTTTGTTCAAAGCTTCTATAATCCATATTTGCACTACCTACGGTACTTAAACTTTCATCTACGATAATTACTTTCGAATGAATTACACCCTTTTGATATAGATAGATAGATACACCTTGTTCAACTAAATCTTCAATAAAGGTTTGGCTTGCTGCTGTTACAAATATTGAATCAGCCTTTTCGGGCATTACAATTACAACTTTCACACCACTTTTTGCAGCAGTTTTCAAGGCCGTGAGTATACTTTCATTTGGAATAAAATATGGTGTAGAAATTAATACTTCATTGCGAGCATTGGTAATCATACTAAAATAAGCTTCCATCATACTTTCGCTATCGCTATCGGGACTGCTTCCAAGTATACCCATAAAAACACCACTACGACCAGTTGATGATACATTAAATACCTTAGTATCTAATTTTAATAACTGTCCCGATACAAAATACCAGCTCAACAAAAACAACATTTGAAGTGTATTAACGGCATCACCTTCAATGCGTAAATGAGTGTCTCGCCAAAAGGTTTTATCGGCACCATTTATATAATGATCGGCAACATTCATTCCACCAACATAGCCTACATTTCCATCAATAACAACTATTTTACGATGATCACGGTAGTTTATTTTGTTTGCAAAACGAGTTAAAAGTACTGGCATAAATTTATAATATTCAACTCCAGCATCGTCCATTTTAGCAATCATTGCTTTCGAAATTTTACTACCAACAGGATCGAAAATTAAACGTACTTTAATTCTGTTTTTAGATTTACGGCATAAAATATCGATAAACTGATTTCCTATTTCATCATCGTTAATCATATAATATTCAACATGTATATGATGATGTGCTTGTTCTAACTCTTTAAGTAATCGAGGGAATTTATTTTCGCCATTATGTAAAATTTCTACACCATTATTATTCGTAAATATCGAAAGTTCATTTGCAAAACCTAAAATTGGAATTTTAGCTTTTTCTTGCATTAGGTCTTTATAAAACGCCTTATTTTGAAGCAATCTTTCACGATGTTCGGTTATCCATTCTTTTAAAATTTTTTGTTCAAAAACCTTTTTTCTAGAAAACATTTTCTCTTTACGATAATTAACTCCAAAATAGAAGTAAATAATCAAACCCAGAATTGGAAGTAAAATAATAAGTAATAAATAAGATTGTGTTTTTAGGGGATGCTTGTTTTCTAAAAGTATTTTAAAAAACACTTTTATTACTATAGTATAGTAAATTACAAGAAGTATTGTATATTCAATTGAATGAGTTGAAAACATATGCAAATCTATTTATTTCAAAGGTAGGTATTTGCAAAAAAAAAGCACGCTGAAAAACGTGCTTTTTATACTTAAAAATCTATTTTATTTTACTTCCCAGATATCTCCAGTCATAAGGAATGAATCCATTCCAGTATTTTTTGATTTTGATTTTGCAATGGTAATTTGCTCAATTAAAGCATCATCGAAGGTTTCATCGTCAACTGAACGAATAACGCCCATAGCAACAGGGAAAGCAGGTGCTTTCATATTGATTAGCATTAAATGTAAAGTTGGATTTTGCATTTTAGCATCGTGTACTAAAATATCCTTTTCCGTTATACCATTTTCGCCTATTGTAACTATTTCTAGTTCAAATCCATTTAATTTCAAACCTTTATTTTTGTCTTTGCCAAAAATCATTGGTTCTCCATGTTTTAAAACAATTTGACGATCGTCTTTATGTTCTTTATCAGTAACAAATGAATGAGTTCCGTGATTGAAAATCACACAGTTTTGTAATACTTCAACTAATGAGGTACCTTTAAATTGACCTGCTTCAACAAAAATATCTGTAGTTAATGGTATATTATTGTCAACAGTACGAGCAAAAAATTTTCCTTGAGCTCCAATAGCTAACTCTCCTGGATTGAAAGGAGTTTCAATAGTTCCCATCGGAGATGTTTTGGTAATATGGCCTTTTTTAGTCGTTGGCGAATATTGACCTTTTGTTAAACCATAGATTTCATTATTAAACAATATCATGTTGATATCGATGTTTCTACGGATTGTATGTATAAAATGATTTCCCCCAATTGCTAAAGCATCACCATCACCGGTTATTTGCCAAACATGTAATTTGGGATTTGAAAGTTTAACACCAGTTGCAATTGCAGTTGCACGACCATGAATGGTATGCATTCCAAAAGTATTGATATAATATGGAAAACGTGAAGAACATCCTATTCCTGAAATTACAGCAATATCTTCGTGTTTATGTCCTAATTTAGGTAGAGCTTGTTGAAGTGCATTAAGGATAGCATGATCGCCGCAACCTGCACACCATTTTACTTCTAATCCGCTTTTTAAATCTTTAGCCGAAAAAGTATATGTATCTGTTTGTGTTTCGTTCGCTGTCATCTTATTTTGCCTTCAATATATTTGTAAATTGATTTTTCAATTCGTCTTCGGTAAAAGGTAAACCTTGAATCTTATTGTATTGATGATATTTGAATTGTTGTAAAGTCATTCTTAAATAGTTTACAAATTGACCTAAGTTTAACTCACAAACAATAATGTTTTTAAATCCTGCAAATATTTTTTCAGTATTTTTTGGAAGAGGTTTGATATAGTTAAATTGTGCAAGACTAATTTTATGTCCTTCTTCTTGCATTTTTTCAACGATGCTTAACAAATGTCCTTGAGTACTTCCCCAACCTACAACGAGTAAATCGCCAGTCACTTCACCCATTACTTCAAGTTCTGGAATTACATTGGCAACACACATTACTTTCTCTTCTCTTAATTTCACCATTTTTTGATGATTTTCTGCTTCAGCAGATGCACCACCTGTTACGAAATCTTTTTCTAATCCACCTATGCGATACATCATATCCTTTTGACCAGGAATTACCCATTTGCGAGCTAGTGTTTCAGTATTTCTTTCAAAAGGTGTATGTTTACCTATTTTCTCATTTGTTGTTTGAGGTATTATAGTTGGCAATTCTGCTAACTTTTTTATTTTCCAAGGTTGTGAACCATTAGCAATATATCCATCAGTTAAAAGAATTACTGGTGTCATATGCTCAACAGCTAATTTTGATGCCATATATGCATATTCAAAGCAATTTGCTGGGGTAGAAGCTGCTATTACGATACATGGAGATTCTCCATTGCGACCATATAAAGCTTGCATTAAATCGCCCTGTTCTGTTTTGGTAGGGATTCCTGTAGAAGGACCTGCACGTTGAACATCAACAATTACAATAGGAAGTTCCATCATTACAGCTAAACCTATAGCTTCACTTTTAAGTGATAATCCAGGACCAGAAGTTGTTGTTGCAGCTAAACTACCAGCAAAACTTGCACCTATTGAAGTACAAATTCCAGCAATTTCGTCTTCACATTGAACAACCTTAATTCCTAAATCTTTATGTTTTGCTAATTCTTGTAATATTTCAGTAGCTGGTGTAATTGGATATGAACCTAAGAATAATGATAAATTTGCTTTTTCAGCTGCTGCCATTAAACCCCAAGCAGTCGCAACATTACCATTTACTGTTCTATAATAACCTTTTTCGATGTTTGCAGGACTAATAATATGACTTGCTATAGCATGAACATTGTCGGCATAATTAAAACCAGCATGAAGCACTGTTTTATTTGCTTCAATTATCTTTGGTTTATCTTTGAATTTTTTCTCGAAATATTTTTCTGTAAAATGTAAAGGTCTGTCGAACATAAAAAACGTAATTCCTAAAGCAAACATGTTTTTTGTTTTAAGAATTGTTTTGAAGTCTAAGTCAGAATCGTTTAACGCGACTTGCGTTTGACTTGTAATTGGAGCAGCTATAATTTCGTAACTTTCTAAACTACCATCAGCCAAAGGATTAGAAATATAACCTGCTTTTGTTAAATCTTTTTCTTCGAAACTATCAACATCAACAATTAATGTTCCGCCTTTTTTTAGCCATTTTAAATTTGATTTTAAAGCAGCAGGATTCATTGCTACTAACACATCGGCCTCGTCGCCGGGTGTATTTATTTCTGAATTACCAAAATGAACTTGAAATCCTGAAACACCCGCTACAGTTCCTTGTGGGGCTCTAATTTCGGAAGGAAAATCAGGGAAGGTTGAAATGTTATTTCCATATAATGCTGAAGCATCTGAAAATAATTTACCTGTTAATTGCATTCCGTCACCGGAATCTCCTGAAAATCGTATGGTAACTTTATCCAGTTGATTTACTACCGTTTTTACACTCATTTTTTAAATTAAATCCTTTCGTAATCAATAACTTAATACTACACACAGCAGATATCTATTTAAATGCAAAGATAATTCAATTACTTATTAAAAATGCAAAAAAAATGATATCATAAAAAAAATATTTTAATTAACAATAATACACTATAATACAATACTTTAACCCATTATTTTCTATACTACAATTTTGTTCTAATTTCTTGAGATTTAAATAAGCTAAATATTATCCCTAAACCTATCAATGATAATGTAAATATTAAATAATAAATAGATTGATAACTACCCGTTATTTCTTTAATTTTTGAAACAAGTAACACACCAACTATTGCACCACAACCATAGGCTGTGAAAAGTTTACCATAATTACGAGATGAGTTATTTTCTCCAAACAGAACAATCACAGATAATGGTGCCATAGATAAAGTGCCTCCAAATACGCACCATATAATTGCTAATGATATAACAAATAAAATTGAACTATTAAATGGTAATATTGCTACGAGTAAAGATGATATTGTTAGTAAAATAAAAGCATAAAGTAACGATTTATGTAAGCCTATTTTATCAACAAAAACACCGAAAGATAACCGACCTATACCATTAAATAACGCAAACAATGATACAACAAAAGCAGCAGTTGCATTATTAATATGTAATACATCTTGAGAAAATGGACTACTTATACCAATAGTTAATAAACCTGAAAATGATGAAATAAATAATAAAAGCCATAATGAATAAAAGCTTTTTGTTTTTGAAGTTGATATTGTTTTGAAACTTTCAACAGCTAATTGAACTTTATGATTATAATCTATTGGATTTCTTAATACTAAAGATACTAAAGGTAGTAAGCAAATATAGAGAATACCTATTATTTTGAATGAATAAAAAACACCATAATGTTCAATTAAAAAAGAAATAACAGGAGCAGTTATCAAAGGTGAAATACCAAAACCTAAAAGAGTTAAACCTATAGCTAAACCTCGGCGTTTGGGAAACCATCGCGATGCCATTGCTATTGGTACACCATATAAAGTACCAACACCCAAACCACCTATAACACCATAGGTAAATATAAGTTCAATTAAAGAAGTACAATATCCTGATAATATATATCCTAATGACATAAGAATACTACCTACAATAGCAATATAGTGAGGTTTATATTTTTCGATTAATTTACCAGCAAATGGCATTGAAAAGGAATATAAGGCAAGGAAAACGAGAAATGGAAATCCGCTTTGCATTGGTGTTATTGAAATTGTTTTTTCTAAAGGAATTCGTAAAGCACTCCACGAAAAAATTGTTCCCATTGAAAGCATTGCTATTATCCCAAATGACAGAATTATAAATTTATTTTGAAGTAAAGCTTTTGAATTAAATACCATTTAATAATCGAGAACAAATATTAATTAAATTTACTTTTGCAAAATAATTAAATATAATTTACTTTTGCAAACCATACTTAAATAATATTTACTTTTTAAGTATGATATTAAAATAACAAATGCATTTATTACTTTTGTATTTGATATAAAAAGTAAAAAAACACCATGAACAGAATTGGAGAACGTATAAGAAAAAGAAGAGAATATCTTGAAATTTCGATGAATACATTATCGGGAGGAATAGGTATTACTTCTAGTATGTTATCGCAAATTGAAAATGGTAAGGCATCACCATCACTTCATACAATTAAACATATAGCTGACTATTTAAATACATCTGTTGGTGCATTAATTGGTGAAAACGATACTTTTACTCAAAATCCTGTTATAACATGGGATGAAAAAAAATTCGTAAAAAAGAACGAAAATGGTGCTACGTTATATTTACTAGTTCACTATAGTCCAATACAAATGATGGAGGTATATATGGTTGAACTTGAACCAAATGGAAACTCTACCGATTTGTTGGATAATAAAAGAAATGGACAAGAATTTTGCTTCGTTTTAGAAGGATCAGTTTCTGTTACATTAACAGAAAAAACACATGATTTAGAAAGTAAAAGCAGTATATATTTTTACTCTCATAATTTAAAACACTTTAAAAATATAGCTTCGACTCAAACGAATTTATTATGGGTTATTTCACCATTAAAATCGTTATAAAAACAATATTTCAGAATTAAAAAAGAATAAACAAATAGAACTATTATGGATAATCAGGCTTTATTGCTTAACAACTCTATTGAGAAAACAAATGCGAATGTATTAGCAATGCTTTCGGAACGTGGTAAGAACATCTTTTTTCCAAAACTTGGAATATTAGCACAAGCTGCTCAAGCTAAAGGAAAAGCTATAAATGCAACTATAGGTGAGGCTGTTGAAGATGACGGATCATCAATGCATCTTCCTGAATTTGATGCTTTAGTAAACATGCCAAGTGGCAATATTTTTCCTTATGCTCCTAGCTTTGGTAAACCTGAATTACGTAGCTTGTGGAAAGAATCAATTTATAGAAAAAATCCTTCATTAAAGGAAACTATTATAAGTAATCCAATAGCAACAAATGGTTTAACCCATGGTATTAGTATGGCTGGCTATATGTTTGCTAACGAAGGTGATACCGTTTTACTCTCGAACCATTATTGGGAGAATTATAATCTTATATTAGAAAACTCTTACGGTGCAAATATTTCGACTTTTGAATTATTTGCAAATGGTGGATTTAATGTTGCCGATTTTTCTAAAAAATTGAATGAGATTAAAAGTGACAAGATTATCACTTTATTAAACTTCCCAAATAATCCATCGGGTTATACCCCACTCGTTGATGAAATGAAAGCCATTGTTGCTGAAATTAAAAAACTAGCTGATAAAGGAAAGAAGATTGTTGTATTGATTGATGATGCTTATTTCGGACTTGTTTACGAAGAAAACGTATATACTGAGTCTATTTTCGTTGAACTAGCAAATCTTTCGGAAAATGTATTAGCTGTTAAAATGGATGGACCAACAAAAGAAGATTACGTTTGGGGATTCAGAGTTGGATTTATTACCTATGCAATAAAAGGTGGTACAGCTGAATTGTACGAAGCACTTGAGAATAAAACAGCTGGTGCAGTTCGTGGAAATATTTCAAATATTAGTCAATTATCGCAATCGTTATTATTTAAAGTATATTCAGCACCAACGTACGAAGATGCTAAACTAAAAAAATATACTATTCTAAAAGTTCGTTATTCTATCCTTAAAAACGAACTTTCGAAACCAGAATATGCAAAATATTTTGAAGCACTTCCATTCAACTCAGGATATTTTATGTGTGTTGAGCCTAAAAATGGATTAGTTGCTGAAGATGTTCGTAAACACTTATTAGAAAAATATAGCACAGGTGTTATTGTTTTGGGAAGCGTAATTCGTTTAGCTTTTTCAGCAGTTCCTCAAGCACAAATTCCAACATTAGTTGAAAACATTTACAATGCATGTAAAGATTTAAGTAAAAAATAATTATTATATTTCAATTAAATTTTAAACCTAAATAAACATATGAAAATAACAGTAGTAGGCGCAGGCAACGTAGGTGCAACATGTGCAAATGTAATGGCTCAAAAAGAATTAGCAAGCGAAATCGTATTACTTGACATCAAAGAAGGATTTGCTGAAGGAAAAGCTT
>Ga0302288_1000460_pt1 | contig 33133 bp, 35 predicted proteins | sample III_Fen_N1_1_FD_194549 | JGI IMG/M metagenome (GOLD analysis project Ga0302288, IMG submission 194549) | Peat permafrost microbial communities from Stordalen Mire near Abisko, Sweden - III_Fen_N1_1 | ecosystem: Environmental > Terrestrial > Soil > Wetlands > Permafrost | place: Sweden: Abisko...
GCTTAGGTAAGCAACACTCTAAAAATCGGCCTTTCAAAGAGCAATGTAAAATTATAAAAAAGTCCGAATGGTCTGCACGTTAGCTTCGTAACTCAATGAGTTTTTTATTTCTCGGATTGCCCATAACACCATTATATGTGCAATTCAAAATCCTGTATGTACTACGGCATTGCACATATATCCGTTATGTCAGTGTTATTGTTTGTTGTTATGTTATTGATTAAATGTGTTTTGCTGTTTTTTTGCAAATTTCATGTTATTGCACATACTGGAATTTTAAATTATATGAGAATCTATCATATCCCACATTTATTTAAATTCTTCAAGAACAACCACCACATTATTTTTCATTTGCATTATTCTCTTTTAATTTACGTCTAAATTATCCAACGGACTTTTTATTTGGTCAAATCCTTTGGTGGTAATATGCGTATAAATCTCAGTTGTTTTAGTATTTTCGTGTCCTAACAAACTTTGGATATAGCGAATATCTGTTCCTGCTTCCAGTAAGTGTGTTGCAAAACTATGTCGAAGTGTATGTACCGTTACGTGCTTCTTAATTCCGGTTTTCTCTACCGATTTTCGTAATATCTCAGTTATTGTTCTTCTTGAATATTCCTCACCCGCAGAGCCTTCGAATAACCAATTTTTGGGTTTATATTCACTTACATACTTGCGAAGAATTTCCAATGCTTTTTTACTCAATAATGTATATCTATCCTTCTTTCCTTTAGATTGACTGACCCGGATTTGCATCCTATTACTGTCAATGTCTTTTATTTTCAGATTTACTGCTTCGCTGACACGCAAACCACCTGAATAAATAGTCATCAAAATGGCTTTATGCTTTAAATTACCGGTTGCATTGAGTAATGCAGTTACTTCCTCCTGGCTCAGCACCTCGGGCAAAAACTTCTCTTCTCTTGGTCGCTCTATCAGATACACCTTTCGCCGTCCTCCTAATACTCTTTCATAGTAAAACTTGATAGCATTAATGGCCTGATTCTGATACGAAGTAGATACTTTACGTTCCGTAACCAGATATTGTAAATACAGAACAATTTCTTCTTCGGTTATATCACCCAATTCCTTGTCCATATAGTAATTGATAAAATCACGAAACATATACGTGTACGTATCAATCGTATTCGAGCTGTAACGCAGTTCACGCAATTTGGCAAGGTAGGTTTCAGGATTTACCCGCACTCTGACTTCGCTTCGGTTAGGAGGCAGTACTTTCTGTTTCCGTTCTTCTCTGTAAATCCATTCCAGTCCATTTGCCACTGCAAACCCACGTATATACTTTACCGATGGCTCGCTGTAAGGTAATGTCCAGCAATTTTCTGTTGCATTCCATCTACACAAGGGCAATTGTTTGATGGCTTCAATCACAGCCTGATTGTACATAAAATACAACTTTAATGTGCGATTATGGATGTTTACTGCTAGCAATTGCCATTTATCAATTACTGGCTGCTCTGTTTCACTCACTACCCGAAGCGGAATTTTTTCATTTATCTGTAATCGGCGTTGTTCGAAATACGACTGCAACAAACTCAAATTTCGCTTGTAATTTGGTACTACCCAATGAAAATTAGCTTGATCCCATTTAGCATACTTGAACGATTTCAAAAACTGAATATCTGTTTCATTCTTAGGTAGTTTTACAAAGAGGTGTACAGGAGTTACTGTAATTTCTACCTCAGGGTTTAATTTATCTGACAACTTCACCGTTTTTCGCAAAATAGGCTTTTCTATTTTATCAGCACCAAAAGCAGAATCTTTAATTTCCAGCGAAACTACTGCTGTGTTTTCCAAAGCCTTTGTTTCAAAAATACCTTTTGTATCATTTATTTCAGTTACAGAATGTGTCTGAATACGATCTGCTTCTGTTATTATTTCCACATCAGGAAACATAGTTGTCAGCCCTTCAAATGCCTCGCTTGTATATGGAATATGCCATGCACCCATGGTCTTGCTCCAACGGGTATCAGCTATTTGTCGCAGCTTCGAAACCATTTCAGCATTATACGGAAAATCAACACGGATGCGTGCCTCGTTTCGGTGTCTGATTTTCGATGCTTTCATAACTAGTTCTTAATTTCGAGGTCAAAGATAAAGAATATATTTTATGTTAACCATATTCCTGTGATTTTTTCTTCTCATCAAACGAACTTTTTTTACCCAAAATATGTCGTGGATGTATGGGTATATTCCTGCGTTGATTTGCGAGTTTTGTGTTGGCTGCGTTCAAGAATACGTTTGATACAGCCTCTTGCAGTTGGTGTAATAAAAAGAAAAACAGCTCCTACTGTGCAGTTGAAGCGGTTCTCTATCATAAATATCTATCTATCGGTTTATTATTAGCTGAAAAATCAAATTACAAAGGTCAAAATCTGATCACTCCATACGCGTGAAGGATATGAAACAGCACCTGCTATGCGGAATACATATTGTTTGCCGCTGGTGAGTCCTTCTATCAGTATTTAGTGTCGGGTGCTGGTTTTATGAATCCAGTTGAGCGTGCCATCGGGTGCCTCGGCATATTCAAAGGAATAGGGTTTGTAAAATATTGACATTGAATCATGCCCGTTTTAAAACTGCTGGGATAGTGGTTTCATTATATTTCATTACGACATTAGTATATTTTCTCAACTTCCATCTCATTTATTTTGCACTTTTGATAGTAATTTTCACTTGTATGATGTTGATTATTGATTGTAAATTTGTCAACAAATTCATTTTCGTCTTTCTTTTCATACTTGACTGACTCATTTCAACAAACTCCACTGGGGCATTTTTTTCTAAATTCAAAGACTTACGAATAAAAAATTATCAAATGAGTGAATTTCTATACTGAAAAGTACTAAAAGCATTTACCTGCATAGAATTATAAAAACAGCACTTATTATCGAGAATTATTCTTCTAACGCACCGACCTCGGAGGCTGCGTTTCTCCCTGAAAGGGCAAGTCATTTTGAGATGCTGAAAGAATTTCAAGCATCTCAAAATACAACTTGCCATTTGCTAAGTGCAAATACGATTAGCTTTAAATTCTGCATATAGTTTATTGAAATTCTTTCCTTTCATGATAGCGCAAAATTAGCTTCTATTGTTGAATTGTGTCTTAACTGCATATAAGACAAAAGCGGTCTGGTTGTGACAAATGGAGACAGGTTGAAAAGAGGTTTATTTGTTGTTTCAATTTACTTGAAAGATTGCTTTGCAACTTTCTAGTAAACAATAAATCTATATAGATTGATAGTTGGCTTTAATATGTGATAGATTGACAACATGAATTCAAGAAGTCTTGCAATCTTGCAATCTTGCAATCTTGTCAACATGCAAACAAACAATCTTGTCAACAAGCCAACAATAAATAATTTCGGTAGTGCAACAAATTGAAATAAAATATTGACGAAACAAATTATTAAAATGATGCAGACATAAAAGACTGTCAACAAACTTTTTCTATTTATCCCAATTATGAACAAAACAATAAGCACCACATTTTTCCAAACACGAAGTGTAAACATGTATTTTATTGCGCGAAGGGCTAAAAAAAACAGAACTTTATTTAGCTGTAATTACTTTATTCAGGCGGTAGCAAATAATTAAACGCTAAATGTAGTTTAACCGCTGTTCCTACTCAAAAATGGTTTGCCTATTTTTTCTTAGTCAAAAAAAACTGGGTCTTTAAAAACAGGTATATTGTTTTGGGGCGTTTAGTTCAATTTCAACATATAACTTAAATTGAAACTGTTTCAAATGTTGGAAAGTAGGAAATAAGTTTTCCGTAATCAGCATTAAAAAAAGTAAGAATTAGTCCCGAAAACTTATTCTTACTTTTCAATATTATTAAACTCTATCACAACGCATTTTTTTTGAGTGGATACCGGGGCTCGAAGTGTCAGGCGAGGAAAAAAATGGGTTGTGTCCGATGCCCCATTAGAAAATCTGTTGTGACTTTTATGCCTCCACCAAAAGTAAACAAGCATAAAAGTCATAAGTGGTTTTCGGGGCATTATTTCCGAGTTAGCATTATGGCTGAATACCCCACCAGCTAGATGCAATTTCTTACAACTCTGCCTTTGCTATCTCATTGGAGACTCGTCGCTGAAAATAAAAACATACCGCTGGAAATGCGTAGGAAAATGGCTTGGGTAGTGACTGACTGGATTAATGGAACTTGCGGAATGGAAAGGAAGGAGACTACCGAAGCTGTGGGGTGCTGAAGCGTATGATTGGAATGAAAGTGCAATGCAGTATCAGGGGTCAGCGTGAGGAACGAATGCAGCTCCTGGAACGTAATGGAACGAAAATGAAAATCACATACTGCAAGCACATGGCAAACAAATAACTACATGTTTTTTATTTTCTGCACAACTGATAGGTGGTGGGGAAATTTTGAGGCTCTTCGGGCAGCGGAGCGGGGCAAAAGCGTTGATATTGTGCGGCTATTATACATAATTAGGATATGGGCTTCCCCATTGATTTGCCGTTAGGCAAGGGAATGACCATTAACTACATGTTATGTATAATAGCTTTGAGTTGGTTTTTTTCTGGCGCAAGTGCAGCACGGTGGTGGCGGTTGGAGTGCAAATTTTTTTTTGCCTTTTGCAAAAAGTGTAACAGAAAAACAACAACAGCAGGGTGGATTGTGTGGAGGCAGGCGAAAATACTTTGCAAGCCTAGAGGTACGAGGGGTAAGGATTTTTGCCTGCCTGTGGTTGCCCTGCGGAGCTGCCCGTAATATACTATCAGGTGAAAACCTGACCGCTTTCTGCCGAACTCTCTTCCCTCCTGATTTTATTTCTATTTCTCAAATAAAATAGATTTTCACATTTAAATTTCTAAAAACACCCCTTGGTTAGGAGTTACGATTGCGGAGGGCATCAAAGCCTTTGCCATAAAGCATTATAGCGATTTTACCCCGCAACTAAACTTATTTTTGGAAATCGATTTTTCTTATTTTGGTTGCGGTGTATTTCTTCTGAAAGGCTTATTAGTAAAGCTTTTTAGCTAATTTTTACCGCAACCAAGTGATTACCAGCATTTGGTATTAATTCATTTGACCAAGATGTTGAACAAAAAATGGTGCAATTAATCAAGTTTTTCTATTTAACGATAAATTTTGTTGCAGATAGAGAACAATAAGCAAGTTTTGTCGCAAATAAGTCAATTTAACTACTTTAATTTGTTCGTTAAGAACGTTTGTTCAGTGGCTATGATCAGCAAAAAAATAATGAAGAGATAATTTGACTAACCGGCAAAACCTGATTTTTGGTTCTGATAACTCTGTATTGTCACACTTTACAAAAGTGCGCCAGCAGAGAGTGGGAACAGGGTTTGGAAATTCTTAATAAATTAGGTTGACAAATGGGAAGTGATTCATTTTACTTCCCATTTGTAGTTTATATAAGCCTTTTTTTTATTAATTTGTATGTCCTAAATTGCATTGCAATACGTAAATAACATAATAAACCTCATATTTACTCCAAAAATATGGTAGATGCTTGCTGATTCTATCAAATTATTATTCTACTTTTGCAACACAAAATTTGTTGGTTCCCGTTTCGATTCATTCGAAACATGGGATTAAAAGGGAATCCTGTTTAATTCAGGAGCTATTCCCGTAGCTGTAAGTCCATACAAATGTTTTAGCAACACTCTAGCCACTGTCCGTTGGGATGGGAAGGCCGCTAAGACAGGATAAGCCAGAAGACCTGCCTCCAAATATAATTCGTAGCTTTCGGGAAAGAAGCGAAGATGCAGGAATAGACTTCTTACTCCTCTGTTTTCATTTTTTCATTTTTACGTATAGCTGCTCATCGGGAATAATGATTTTTTATCCTTAAGCATTCTCTGTGTCCGTTTTTTCGACACAAGCTTTGCCTATATAATTTTTTGAAAATATGGAAACTAGAAAAGCGGTACTCATTGTGAGTCATGGTAGTCGGTCGAAAGATGCTGTTGCCGAATTTCATCAGGTAGTAGAAGCGGTAAGTGGTCGCTACAAAACGACGGAAGTAAAGGGTGCATTTATGGAACTTTCTCAGCCTGATATCCCTACCGTTGTGAAAGAATTATCTGAAAGTGGCATTACCGAAATATCCGTCATACCTTATTTCCTGTTTATGGGAAATCATATCAAACACGACATTCCCGAAATTTTAAACGAACAAAAAGCCATTTATCCACATCTGAACTTTGAGTTTGGACGACCTATTGGTTTTGAACCACTCTTAAGTGATATCCTCATTCAACGGATTGAAGAAGTTGAGGCCAAATGAATACATCTATTCGAAAAGTAGCTGTTGCTGGGTTGCTAATCATGCTTCTCGTGCCGCAATCGGTATATGCCATGCACATTGCCGAAGGCTTTTTGCCCACGCAATGGTGTCTGCTTTGGTACATTGTCGATATACCTTTTATCATTTGGGGAATCCGTTCCATAAAAAGACAAGTGGAACTAAATAGCAAGATCAAGATTCTACTAGGCGTGGCGGGAGGATTTACCTTTTTGTTGTCGGCACTGAAATTACCTTCCTTGACCGGCAGTTGTTCGCACATGACGGGCACCGGACTGGGTGCTATTTTGTTCGGACCGGCTACCATGTCGGTGCTTGGACTGGTGGTACTTTTGTTTCAGGCTTTGCTGTTAGCACACGGAGGCATTACCACGCTTGGAGCCAATGTATGTTCTATGGGAATCTGTGGACCTTTTCTGTCGTGGGGCATTTACCGGCTATTCACAAAATTGAAAGTAAACCCATCGGTAACTGTATTTCTGGCTACTGCTTTGGGAAGCTTGTTTACCTATTGCGTAACAGCTTTTCAACTGGCTGCAGCTTTTCCGGGAGCTAACGGATCAATAATGGTTTCATTTATCAAGTTCATTAGCATTTTTGGAATAACACAACTTCCACTCTCGGTAGTGGAAGGATTCATCTCAGTGATGGTGTTTAATTTTATTCAGTCGCACAATGCGGAAGAGCTGACGGCTCTGCATGTATCAAAACAACCGGAGTAAATGAAGACAATTCGTAAATATGGGTGGATGGTTATCGTGATTGTGGCCCTGGTGAGTTTACCCTTGGTAATGTTCCAATACGCTGAGTTTACAGGCACGGATGATAAAGCCGTGTCGATGGTGCAGGGTATTGACAAAAACTACAAACCCTGGTTTGAGGGTGTGAAACTGTTCGACAGTCCAGAGATTATCTCTACATTTTTTGCCTTGCAGGCTGCTATTGGTGCGTCTGTTTTGGGTTATTATATTGGATTTTCCAGGGGAAAACAACAAAATAAAAAGGCTTGACGGTGCATTATTTCGATTCATATCCTATACAAAGTCGGATACGTAAGGTACATCCCGGGTATAAACTGGGATGGTTTGTGCTGTATACTGTGCTGGACTTAAGTAGTCATTCGGTACTGTTTCTTGGTATTGAATTATTGGTCTTTTTGACCATCACGGTGTTTACGGTTCGCATATCGTTATTGCGCTTGTTGCGCTTGATGGCTATCCCGGCCGTTTTTGTGCTGTTAGGGAGTTTATCGGTGATACTAGACCTAAATCCGGTGCATCCGGTATTCAGTCTGAATGCAGGTGCAATCACTTTCGGAGTCAGTGAAGCGGGCTTGCAACAGGGCATGTTGATTTTATTCCGAAGCTTTTCGGGCATCGCGGTTTTATATGCATTGGTACTGAATACAAGCATCTCGGATATGATATATGTATTGCGCAAACTAAAAGTGCCGGAGGTAGTACTGGACCTGATGGTGCTTGTTTACCGTAATATCTTTATCCTGTCGGACACGGCGCAGCGCATTTATATAGCGCAAAAAAGCCGGATGGGACATCACAACCTGAAAACAAGTCTTCGGTCGACAGCACAACTGGGCGGAAGTGCGTTTATACTGGCCGGAGTACGTGCCGAACAATTGTTTCACAGCATGGAATCGCGCGGATATACCGGAAGAATACACAGCTTGCCTGCGGAGTGGGAAACCGGCAAGAAATTTATAGTGGTATCGGTAATACTATTTGCTGCGCTGCTGGGAATCTTCTTTTTGATTGGGCTAAAACCGAATTATATTTGATAGGCCTAAAGGCCAATCCTATTGACTAAAACCTCGTAACTCGTAACTAACAAATGATTGAAATGAAAAACATAAGCTACCATTATCCCGATAGCACAGCAGCTATTGCCGATATTTGTTTTTCGGTGACCGAAGGCGAGAAACTGGTGGTGGCAGGAGCTAATGGGGCGGGAAAATCCACTCTGTTTCTGCTGCTGAATGGTATATTGAAACCCCGAAAGGGTGAATACTTTTTTGATGGAAAAAAAACAGGATACAGCAAGCGTGAACTTCTGGCATTGCGTCAGCAGGTGGGCATCGTATTTCAGGAACCGGACAGTCAGTTGTTCTCGGCCAGTGTGTGCGAAGAAGTGGCTTTCGGTCCGCTGAATATGGAGTTGACGCATGACGAAGTGCGTCAGCGGGTAGACAGTACCCTGACTGCACTCGACATTGAGAGTCTGACAGATCGCCCGCCTCATTTGCTGAGCTACGGACAGAAAAAGCGGGTGGCGATTGCTTCGGTACTGGCAATGAATCCGCGTATCATTATTTTCGACGAACCCACTGCGGGGCTCGATCCGGCTCATGCGGCAGAGATTATTGTATTGCTCGAAAAACTGCATACAGCCGGTAAAACCATTATCATTTCCACCCATGATATGAACTTTGCCTATCAGTGGGCAGGTCGGATGGTGGTGCTGCACAAAGGCTGTGTGGTAGGGCAGGGAACGCCCAACGAAGTGTTTGCCAACGAGGAACTCTTGAAACAAAGTCAGCTGGAGCTTCCTTTTATATTGCAGGTGTTTAAAGCCCTGAATACCGATGCAAAGAATCCGGAAACCATGGCTGAACTGATAAAATATATAAATATGCGGGTATGAGAGGAATAGTGATAGCAGGAACAAACAGCGGATGTGGAAAAACCACCGTCACCATAGGCTTGATGAGCTTATTAGCCGAACGGGGGCACAAGATCGCTCCATTCAAAACGGGTCCCGACTTTATCGATCCGGCTTTTCATAGCAGGGTAACGGGTACGCCATCATATAACCTCGACACATTTTTAATGAGTCCGGAGGTGATAAAACATCTCTATGCTAAACACACCGAAGATAAAGATTTTGCGGTGGTGGAAGGGGTGATGGGTTTGTACGACGGCATGGGCGACGAAGCCACCGGAAGTGCTGCCGAATTAAGTAAGTTGCTCGACCTGCCTGTGCTGCTGGTGGTGAGTTGCAAAAGCTTGTACCAGAGTGTGGCGGCTATTGTAAGCGGGTTTAAGCATTTTGACCCACAGGTGAATGTGGCCGGAGTGATACTGAATCATGTGCCCAATGCCGATAGTTATGCTTTTCTGAAAAAGTATATCGAAGTACATACCGGAGTGTCTTGTGTGGGCTACCTGCCGACCAATAAGGACATATCGCTCGAAAGCCGTCATCTCGGATTGGTACAGGCCGGAGAAGTAACCGGATTGGATGAGAAGATTGAAAAGTTAACCGACATTTTGAGAGAGACAATTGATGTTGAACTTTTGGAAGAAATAGCCACACAAGCCAAGCTACAAGCTGTAAGCTTAGAGCTAGCTGAACCCTGGAAACGTGACTTGAGTCAACTGCGTTTAGCTGTGGCACGCGATCATGCCTTTCAGTTTTATTATCACGACAATCTTGAACTGTTGGAAGAAAACGGTGCCGAGTTGGTGTATTTTAGTCCGTTGAATGATGCTCATTTACCGCCTGATATTGATGCTATTTATATTGGTGGCGGATATCCCGAAGTATTTGCAAAGGAGTTGTCTGAAAATGAAAACATGCTGAAGGAGATAAAAACTGCTGCTGTGTGGGGATTACCCATTTTTGCCGAATGTGGTGGATTAATGTATCTGACAGACGGAATTGAAGATGTGGAAGGTCATTTTAATCCGATGGCGGGAGTATTCAACTGCAAGGTACAGATGACTGCTCGCTTGCAACGCTTTGGTTATTGCAACGTGAGCTACAATGAATTTGTGACCCGCGCACACGAATTTCACCGTTCACGGATTATTCCGGCTGCGGAAGAACCGAATTATGCAATGAGTTATCAGCTCACTAAACCCGAAAAAAATAAAAGCTGGACGTGTGGCTTGAAATATAAAAATGTGTTGGGCGGTTATGCGCACTTCCATTTCTGGTCCGAACCTTTGTTTTATCACCAAATAATTGACTTATGGATGCAAAAAACTATATAATACTGAATCCGGCGGATATTGAAACCCGGAGTTTTGAGATCATTACCGAAGAGCTGGGACATTTAAACCTGTCGTCGGAGTTAGCTCCCATTGTGAAACGGGTGGTGCACACTACTGCCGATTTTGATTATGCACGCATTACCGAAATACAGTCCGGTGCCGTATCCTCGGCGGTGGCTGCCCTCGTTGCGGGTTGTAAAATTTATAGCGATACACGCATGATCATAGCCGGAGTAAGCAAACCGATGTTGAAAAAACTGAATTGTGAGCTTTATACTTATGTGGACGATGCCGGAGTGGCTGCTCAGTCGAAAGAAAAAGGGCTTACCCGATCTATTTTGGGCATTGAAAAAGCGGTAGAAGATCCCGATACTCGGATTTTTATTATCGGTAATGCACCTACAGCCTTGGTGCGGTTGGGCGAACTGATTCAGGAAGGCAAAGTACGTCCGGCACTGGTTATTGGTGTGCCGGTGGGTTTTGTGGGAGCAAGTGAGTCGAAAGAGTTTATCAAGAAAACCGGCGTGCCTTACATTGTCACCAACGGACGCAAGGGCGGAAGTACGGTGGCTGTAGCCATACTCAATGCATTGCTTTACACCCAACGATAAAAAAGATGTTATCTGCTACCCGTTACATAAATGGAAAAACCTACCGATACGGTTACACCACCGGCTCGTGTGCAGCTGCGGCTGCCCGGGCGGCGGCTACTATGTTGGTGTCGGGACAGGAACTCAGCGAGGTGCAACTCTCTACGCCGGCGGGTGTAATGCTGCCCTTGAGTCTCTGCGATGTGGAGCGCGGTGAGGATGCGGTATCCTGTGCGGTGATCAAAGATTCGGGCGACGATCCCGATGTGACGAACGGCATCAGAGTGTATGCGCGGGCCTCGTTCAATACCGAAAACCGTTTGATTATCGAAGGAGGCACAGGCATAGGACGCGTTACAAAAAAAGGCTTGCAGGTGCCGGTGGGCAGTTGGGCCATCAATCCCACACCCATGCGCATGATTACCGAAGCCGTGGAGTCGGTAATGGACGAAAGGGGAATAAGCATTCAGCTATCCATTCCGGAGGGAGTGGAAATAGCAAAGAAGACATTTAATGAACGACTGGGCATAGTGGGAGGCATTTCCATCTTGGGTACTTCGGGCATTGTGGTGCCCATGTCCGACGAGGCATTTAAAGAATCATTGGCACTGGAAGTATCGATGCTCAAAGAAAAAGGCTGTACCGGCATCGTACTTACGCCGGGCAACTACGGACAAACATTTATTGCCACGCACATTCCGCTGGTGCAAGACTGTACCGTGACCACCAGTAATTTTATCGGGTATATGCTGCACGAAGCAGTGCGCAACGGAATGACCAAAGTGCTGCTGGTGGGGCATATTGGCAAACTGGTGAAAGTGGCGGGCGGAATATTTCATACGCACAGCAGCGTGGCCGATGCGCGCAACGAAATAATGGCTGCGCACTATATGCAGTACAGCGGCGATGCTGCAGCATTTACGCAGATTATGAAAAGCAATACTTCTGAGGAAGCCATTGACTATATCACTGCTCCGGGATTTTTTGATTACCTGAGCACAGTTATTCAGCATCGCTGTGAGGAGCATATCCGCCACAAAGCCGCGATTGAAGTCATAGTTTTCTCGCAAGACAAAGGGCTGCTCGGAAAAACGGTTGGAGCAGAAGAATATCAATTATAAATTGTCAATTATCAACTGTCAACTAAATACATGTCATACCAACAACATAACGCTAAAAAGATCAATGTCTGCGGAATCGGTCCGGGCAATCGGGAGCTCATTGTGCCGGAAGTGTTTCGGTTGGTAGCTGAAAGCACGTTGGTAGTAGGTGGAAGTCGTCATTTGGAGATATTCAATGTGAGCGATAAAGAAACGTTTGTGCTGCGCAATAATATCGAACAAATTATTGAAACATTAAAAAGCTCAGAGCATACTGCTATTACCGTTTTAGTGTCGGGCGATACCGGTTTTCATAGTTTGCTCACAACGCTCTTGCGCCATTTCATGGCGACGGAATTAAACGTAGTTCCTGGCATTAGCAGCTACCAATACTTTTTTGCAAAGCTTGCCATGACCTATCACGATGCATGGATAGGTAGCCTGCATGGCATGACGGTGGACTATGTAATGAAAGTGAAATCGAACCGAAAGACTTTTCTTTTGACCGATAGCTTAAATTCGTGGAAGCAAATAGCCATGCATTTATCCGAAAATGGATTGGGTGAATGTGAGATGTATGTTGGAAATCGTTTATCGTATCCCGATGAACAAATCATTTTTGGTACTGCCAATGAATTGAAAGAACAATGGCATGATTTCGCGCTTTGCTCGGTAATTATAATAAATAAAGACTTGATTTCAAATGAATAAACAGCCAGAACAACTTACTGCGGGCATCCCCAATAGCGAATTTATCCGTGGTGATGTGCCCATGACCAAAGAGGAAATCCGCATTTTATCCTTATCGAAACTCCAGCTCACGGTGGGCGATTGCTTGCTCGATGTGGGAGCCGGTACCGGTTCGGTAAGTATTGAGATGGCGCGCTTACTTCCCGAAAGTAAGGTGTATGCCGTGGAGCAAAAAGCAAAGGCATTGGACCTGATAAGGCTAAATGCGCTAAAGTTTGAAACACCGAATATAAAGGCCATCGAGGGTAAAGCACCAGATGCGTTAGCGAACCTATCCGGTGTGAATAAAATATTCATAGGCGGTTCGGGAGGTAACCTGAAAGAAATAATTGATTGGGTCGAACGCAACTGTCATGTAGGTTCACGTTTAGTAATCAATGCAGTGAGTCTGAATACGCTTGTAGACGCCCGACAGTTGTTGGACAGTCCGGCTTTTAGTGTACCCGAGATTATTCAGGTAAGCATTAACCGCATTGAAAAGTTGGGTAATGCCGAAATGTTTCGGCCGCAGTCGCCTATATTTATTATTTCAACAACACGCTTATAGATCTTTTCCATTAGAAGAAAGGAGTTGAGTAGTGAAAGACAGACAAATGAATGCATGATTCTTCCGTTTGTGTGTTTCGAAGTGAAATTCGACGAATTCGAGTTCGCAACCAACGAATTCAAGTCCGGAACCATCGAATATTAGTTCGTTACCCCCTCCGTCGGACTTATTTTTGGCAACTACGGACTTAAATTCGTCGATTTTAAGTCCGACGTACCCTCCAGCAAGCTTAACTTTGGCATTGTTGGACTTGATTTTGGCATTGTTGAACTTGATTTTGCTAATGTTGAGCTTGGCATTGGCAAATAATGACTAAAATTCATTGCTTACTGACTGATACTTGATGCTTTTTGGCTGAATTTTTAGATAAAAATAGGTCTAACATAAGTAGATGGTTTTCACGACGGAAGTTGGCTGTTTTGTAATATGAGTTAAATATATTTAGAGTGTATCTAAAGGTTTGAGTTTTACTTGTGTTTTTTGGGGAATAGGGAATGACTATTAGTTTGTCAGAACTTTAATAGCAATATAAATAATCGTTGATGTAGATACGATATAAAAAATAATTATTAGGTATGAAAGGAAAATTTTATGGCATAGGAGTGGGTCCCGGTGATCCGGAACTGCTGACGCTGAAAGCTGTAAGGGTGCTGTCTAACATCGACGTGTTGGCCGTTCCCGAAAGTAAACGAGAAGCCGGCAGCGTGGCGCACGATATTGCACGCCCTTATCTCAAAGCAGGAGTGGAAGTGCTTACCCTTACTTTCCCCATGATCAGGGATGCAGAGGCTAAGGCCAAAATTCGTCGCGACAATGCCCTGCGCATTATCGAAAAGATTGACGCCGGACAGAACGTGGCATTCCTTACCTTGGGCGATCCTATGTTGTACAGTACCTATATTTATTTGCTCGACAATATGAAAGATCGGGGTATCGACATTGTATCCATCCCGGGCATCTATTCATTTTCGGCCATCAGCAATTTGCTGAATGAGCCGCTGGTGAAAGGCGACGAGAGTATGGCGATTATTTCGGAGTTTAATCCCGAAACATGGGAAAAACTGCAATCGGTTCATACCATTGTGTGCATGAAGGTGTCGGCCTATGGCAAGCAACTGTTCGACGCCTTGCAAACCCGGTCCGACCGGAAAATGGTGATGGTGACCAATGCCGGAAAAGAAACCCAGACAGTTTCTTACAACGCGGAGGACCTGAAGGGAGATATACCTTATTTTACAACAGTAATAGTATCAAAAACAGAATGATGGAATCAAAAGTTTATTTTATAGGTGCAGGTCCCGGCGATCCGGAACTGATTACGCTCAAAGGGCACAAAGCCATTTGTGATGCTGATGTGATTATTTATGCAGGCTCGTTGGTCAATCCGCAGGTGTTGGCTAATTGCAGCAGCGAAGCTGTGATTTACAACAGTGCCGAAATGGATTTGCCGGAAATCATTGAGGTAATGAAAAAAGCTTGCGCGCAGGGACTGTCGGTGGCTCGCGTACATACCGGCGACCCTTCTATCTACGGTTCTATCCGTGAGCAGATAGAAGAACTGGATAAATTGCAAATTGGATACGAAGTGATACCGGGCGTAAGCTCGTTTACCGCAGCGGCATCGGTGTTGTGCAAAGAATTTACCGTGCCCGAAATTTCGCAAACCGTCATTTGTACCCGTTTTGAAGGGCGCACACCGGTGCCCGAACTGGAACAAATAGAGCTGTTGGCTTCGCATAAAACATCGATGGCCATTTTCCTGTCGGTACACATGATGGAGAAACTGGTGGAGCAATTGACGAAACATTATAGCGGTTCAACGCCCATAGCTGTTATCGAAAAAGCCACCTGGGCCGATCAACGTGTGGTGCGCGGAACGCTCAACAGCATTGCACAGAAAGTAAAGGAAGCCGGCATCCGGAAAACGGCTATGATTCTGGTAGGCGATTTTCTGGGTACGGAATATAACAATTCGAAGTTGTACGATGCCGGATTTACACACGAATACCGACAGGGGAAAACGCCATGTGGGGAATAATTGCCATTACGCAGCAGGGTCTGGCATTGGCCAAAAAGCTAAAAGCACAATTTCCGGATTCGGTGATTTACACATTAGCTAAATGGCACGATGAGGAATGTACGGCTATTGAGCCAGACTTAAGTACGGTTACGGCTCAACTTTTCGACAATCATAAAACCCTGGTGTATATTATGGCCACGGGTATTGTGGTGCGTAGCATTGCCCGACATCTGGTGGGTAAAACCGTCGATCCGGCGGTGGTGGTGCTTGATGAAAAAGGTCAATTTGCAATCAGTTTACTCTCCGGACACCTGGGTGGCGCCAATGCTGTGGCAAATATGATTGCTTTGGCAATCAATGCAACGGCAGTCATCACCACAGCTTCGGATGCGCAGGGCATGCCTTCGGTGGATATGATTGCGAAAAAGCATCAACTTATCATTGAATCCATGCGCGATGCAAAAACACTCACCGCTATGACGGTGAACGGGCAGAAGGTAGGCTGGCGCAACGATAGCTTGCTGAATTTACCGTGCAATTATTATAGTGCTGAAAATGATGCCGACGGATTGGTAGTGGTTAGTAATCGGACTAATTTAGTGGAGAAAGTACCTTTTGCACAACTCACTCCACAAAATATCACTGTGGGAGTCGGGTGTAGGCGTGGTATTCCCGGTCAACGAATCATTGATTTTGTTACCGATCAATTGCAATTGAATTCAATCAACGTAATGAGTATTCGACAATTAGCATCAATAGATATTAAATCGGACGAACAAGGAATACTTGATGCCGCTGATCACTTTAAAGTGCCTGTTCTGTTTGTGGAAGCAGGCGAAATAGAAATGATAGAGCACGAATTCACGTCGTCTGCATTTGTAAAATCGCAAGTCGGTGTGTCGGGTGTCTGCGAACCGGCTGCATTTATTGCCGGAGGAAGAACCGGAGAATTTATCAATAGAAAGAAATCAAAAGAAGGAATAACGGTCGCCATTTTCGAATCGGCTGTGTAAACTCATAAAAACATGAAAGGAAAAATCTTTGTAGTAGGAACCGGTCCAGGTTTCGAAGAATATCTGAGCCTGAGAGCCATTGAGGTATTGAAACAATGCGATGTGGTGGTAGGCTACAAAACCTATATTGCACTGATTGAAAAACTGATTGAAGGCAAAGAAATCATTTCGTCGGGTATGCGCCGCGAAGTGGAACGGTGTGCCATGGTGCTGGAAATTGCCGAAAGTGGTAAGAATGTGTGCCTGATCAGTAGCGGCGACTCAGGTGTGTACGGCATGGCCGGCGTGGTACTCGAAATGGTGGACAAAGCCCAAAACGGCATTGAAGTGGAAATTGTACCGGGTATTACTTCCGCCCTGTCATCGGCTTCGCTGGCAGGAGCTCCGTTGATGAACGACTTTGCAGTAGTGAGTCTGAGCGATCTGATGACGCCTTGGGAGATAATAGAGAAACGTACTGAAAAAGCTGCAGAAGGCGATTTTGTAATTTGTGTATACAACCCCAAAAGCAAAGAGCGCGTAGAGCAAATCCGGATATTCACCGACATCGTGCTGCGGCATCGTAGCCCGCAAACTCCGGTGGCCATTGTGCGCAATGCCATGCGCGATGAAGCGGCTGTAACACATACCACCCTTGCCGAAATGCTTGATCACACCATCGATATGACTACAACGCTGATCATTGGCAATTCGCAGACCTATTACAGCAATGGAAAAATGATTACACCACGTGGGTATAAAATTTGAGAAATATGATTTGGCTAATAGGTGGTACAAGCAATGCCACGGAAATTTGCGAACACTTAGCTTCAGAGGCTCATCGGGTACTGGTTTCGGTCACTACCGATTATGGTCGGCAGCTCTCCGAATTTCCAGGTATTGAAGTTGTGCAGGGCAAACTGAGTCGCGAAGAAATGGAGCACTTAATTCAGACTCGCGGGGTAAGACTGGTAGTAGATGCCAGTCATCCTTTTGCCACCGAAGTATCCACTAATGCCATGCAGGCGGCAAAAAATACGGGTGTGCCTTATCTGCGCTTCGAACGTGGCAATACCCGTTTCGAAAGCGCCACCTATGTGGATGATTACGAGCAGGCTGTTGCATACCTGGCAGATAAGCCGGGAAATATATTACTGACTACCGGATCAAAATTTGTAGCTAAGTTTACTCCGCTGGGAGTAGAGCGGCTCTTTGCGCGTGTGTTATCTACTTCCGATAGTGTAGCACTCTGTGAACAAGCCGGACTAAAACCCGTTAATGTAATAGCAATGTGTGGCGTTGGTTCTTTTGCATTGAATATGGCTTTACTCAAAGAATTCGATATCCAATTTTTGGTAACGAAAGAAAGTGGTGTAGAAGGTGGTTTGCAAGAGAAAATAGAGGCTGCCAATCAGATGAATGCAGAAGTGATTATTATCCAACGTCCTGTAATCAATTATCCCGAAGTGTATTCGGATTATGATTTATTAATGGGCAGAATCAAAACAATTTAAATATTGAAACAATGAAAAACGGATTATTACAAGTATATACCGGCGACGGAAAAGGCAAAACTACAGCTGCCTTCGGAATGGCATTCAGAGCTCACGGAAGAGGGTTCAAAGTTGGAGTGGCGCAGTTTATGAAAACCCGTGCTACCGGAGAAGTCATGTTGGCACAAACGCTCGAAAACTTCTTTGTGAAACGCATTGACACGTCTCCCAAATTTACCTGGGATATGAATGAAGCGGAATTGGTGGAACTAAAAGCAACCATTCGTGAGGGTTTCTTTTTCATCTGCGAATTGGTGAAAGCTGCTGAGTTCGACATGCTAATTCTGGATGAATTCAACCACATTATCGTGCAGGGATTTGTAACGAAAGATGAAGTGTTGGAACTAATTGACGCAAAACCGGACATGATGGAAATTGTGATGACCGGTCGTAATGCCCCCGACTGGTTGATGGAGCGAGCTGATTTGGTGACCGAGATGAAGTGTATCAAACATCCGTTCGATAAAGGAATCCCAGCTCGCGTAGGTATTGAAAAATAGACTTTTAGTTACGAGTTACAAGAGAATAGTTACAAGACTGTTCTATTCGATTAAATATCCGATCTCTAGTAACTCGTAACCAAACCCTCGTAACTACTTATGAATTCATATCCTGTTTTTCTTCAGTTGAAGGACTTCCGCTGCCTCGTGGTTGGTGGTGGAACTGTTGCTTTGCGTAAAGTAAAAGGGCTGCTGAAAGCAGGTGCTTTGCCACAGATTATTGCACCTGAAGTGAATTCCGAATTGCTTTCAATTATTGATGATAATAAGTTAGTTTGGATAAAGCGGAAGTTTAAAACGAATGACACACAAGGTTTTCAGTTGATAATAGCTGCAACAAATGATAAAGATACAAACGCTGCTATCAGGCTCGAAGCTAGCATAGCTCATTTATTGGTCAATGATGTAACAGATCCCGAAGAGAGCAATTTTCATGTTCCGGCGTTGGTCAGCCGTCCACCATTGATGTTGGCTATTGGAACTTCGGGCGAAGTTCCTTATTTGAGTTATAAATTAAAGCTATTTTTCGAAGAATCACTTCAACCTGATCTTGGCGATGATATGGAAAAGATAAAGCAATGCCGGACGTCATTACTTGAACGAGCCGGGAACGATAAGAAATTAAAAGAACAACTCATTAGTAGTGAGTTGAATCCATTGGTCGAAGACTTTCTTCGTAATGTGTCAATTGGCAAAGATTAAATTCACAACAAATCAATTTAAATAAAACGGTTTTTAAACCAATATTCAAATAAACGGGTTCGTTAATCGACTACCTCATTTATGGTATATAAATGCCATGATGCTGCGATTGTATACCTGCATTTTTTTGGATTACTTTGCAATAAATTAAGAGCCTGTACACTAACACGAAAAATTAGAATTACTCATTATGGGAAATGAATTAAAAAACGATATTGCCTCTAAAAATATAGTTGAAAAATTGAATGAAAATCATATTGGATATGGTAAGGTAACCCTGGTTGGTTTTGGACCGGGCGATCCTGATTTATTGACCATTGCGGGTGATAAAGCATTGGCGAAAGCGGATGTGATTTTTCATGATGACTTGATTGATCAGTTTTTTTTGGGTAAATATAAAGGAGAGAAAGTGTACGTTGGCAAGCGCAAGCATTGTCACAGTCATGAGCAGGAGGAAATAAATCAACTAATTCTGAATTCTGCACTCGAAGGTAATGAAGTAGTACGTCTGAAAGGTGGTGACTCTATGATTTTTGCTCATGGAGGTGAAGAAGTGGAGTTCCTTAAAAAGGGTGGTGTGCAGGTGTCGGTCATCCCTGGAATTTCAACCGGTATTGCTGTTGCATCGCTCACTCAAATACCGTTGACGCTGCGGGGCATTGCCAGATCGGTGGCTTTTATTACCGGTCATACTTCCGATGTTCATTTGCCCAATACCGATACCTTGGTGTGTTTTATGGCCGGCTCTACCATTCATAAGATAGCTGCCAAAGCCATTGCCGAAGGCCGTAATCCGAAAACTCCGGTGGCATTGGTGCATAATGTGTCTTTACCTGATCAAACTGAATTTCTGAGTACGCTGGAGGAGCTTGCGGGCAGTGAAACAGTGTATCCAACACCTATCATTATTGTGGTGGGTGACGTGATTTCATCCCGCACCGACTTTGCACAAACGCTGGTGTTACTGTAACATTAAAGCACATTTTGAGCCAGTTCTTTGCCTTGTTTAATTCGGTCGGCTATGCCAATACCGCCCCGCAGGTTACCACCTATTTGTAATCTGGAGTACATTTGGATAATTAATGACAGAAAAATAATGGATTAAAACTTTCTATTAGCTCAAAGCCGTTGTTTCTTATTGATACAAAGAAACAGGACAATATATTTCGCTAACCAAGTATAAAGATTTTATTTGTTAAACATGAAAAATACATCCGAAAGGTTGAACCTAAAGCAATTAAAATTACGAACGGTTATGTAAATAATTCTAAAATATCTTTTAGAGCTGCCTTTAAAACTGTATTATTGTAGCCAAAATGAAAATTTAATCTTTATGGTAAACTCCCCGCAGCAAGCGGCGTGGGTTATTCTTTAATTAAACAATTTATTCATTTAAAAAGCACTTCAGAATATGAAAAAACATGTAAGTTTACTTTTATTGATAGTATTAGGTTTATTTTCAGTCATCCAAGCGCATGCCGAAGAATTGGATTCTATTAAAGTAAAAAAATCAGGTTTGGTCGTTGGAATCAAGTATTTGTCGAATAATGTTTACTTGGGAAGAGTTGATTCTGCCAATATTATGTATCTCGTTCCATCAATTGGTTATTATCACAAATCGGGTTTGCATATTGCAGCGTCGCTATCCTACCAACTTGATGCAGGACTAAAAAAAATTGATGCAATTTCGTTAGAAGGTGGATACGAGTTCAAAATCGGTGAACAATTTAGCGGTGGATTATCTGTTGAGAAATATTTTTACGACATGAATAGTATATCATTAAATTCGGTAAATGACTTTGGAATCAGCTCTAACTTTGCTTACGATTTTAATGTTGTTTCTCTAAATGCAGGCGCAGGTTTAGCTTTTAATGACAAAACAGATATAATTACTGAAGTTGGATTAAACAAAAGCTTCGAAATTGGCAAATTTGCTATCGAGCCCGGCATAAAATTTAATGCAGGGACTCAAAACTATTACAACTCTTACCTTGTAGAGGGTAAATCGCACATAACAGGCAATACTGGACATGGCAAAGGGTTAGGTAGTATTAAAAGTGTAGGCAAAGGTAAATCCAGCACAACGACAACTACTGCAACTTCAGCAGCAACATATTCCGTTGTGGAAGCTTCAATATATAAAATTCTGGATTACGAGATAAATGTACCCGTTTCCTATAGTTTTAATAATCTTAAATTCGACCTAGTTCCAACGTATGCCATTCCGGTAAATGCAGCTTCTATTTTATCGTCTACAGGCACAGTTGAGAAAGAGAATATTTCAAGCCATTTCATTTTGCAACTAGAGATTACCTATAAGTTCAAATGAATTATGACCCGCGCATTTCCCTCTTAGCTTGCGACTTGTATATTTTAACGAAGCTTCTCTGTAGAGCATACTAAGATAAAACAAACAAATGTTGAAAGCTTCTTCGTTAAGGGAATGTCTTTAAACTTTGTCGCTCATTTTGCTTGTAGATTAACAAAAAATGATTAGGCAAGTTGGAAAGAGAATGATGAGCATCTCTGTATGACAAGAATTTCCAATATGCTCAACACTTCTTGTCAGCTCACTGAGCTTGCCTAAGTGTGAGGCTTCGACTGTCTTTCCATACTTCCGCACAATCCTCTTGTTTGTCGTTTTTTTTTACACTTTTTTCAGTCACCCTCCATGTTCCTTTTATATTGCAGTGTAGTAAAATATCGTGTTTTATTTCCTTGTTCTTGCAATAAGTTCATTTTCTTTTATTTATTATGTTTCGAATAGCAGCATACGCACCTATCGCCACCCCTTCAAACTACATTCTGTTAGTTTATTTCACCCGACTTAGTACTACAAAAGTGGCTTCTTCATCCCCCAACCTATTCTTTTGTCGCATTCAGTCGCCAACTATACATTTTATTCATTGTAATTTGAAAAAATGATGCTACATTTGCACCGAAATCTAAAAGGGGTGTCTACACAAGCAGACTGAGATTATACCCATTGAACCTGGTCAGGTAATGCTGACAAGGGAAATTTATGCCTATTATCCGAGGCGCAATACCCCCTCTTTTATTTCAAATAATAAATTAGCAAATTAATTTTTATTTGATATGACAATCCTGATAAACAACGAACAAAAAACGGTTCCAGATGGTACCACCGTGAACGAAGTAGTACTTACTATCCTGCAACTTAATCCCGCAGGTATGGCCATTGCTATAAACGATACCATCGTTTCAAAACATCTGTGGGAACAAACCCTGTTGCAAGAAAATGACAGAATGCTTGTGATAAAAGCATGCAGCGGTGGTTGAAATTACCCCAACCTCCGTCAGTTGACGAATAAACTCTAAAGAGGAGCAAGAAAAGAAGCATAATATTTTTATACTAAATTACATTTCAAATATAAAACCTTATAAGCCCCTTTAGGGGTTGGAGTTCGTATATTTAATAAGCTCTTACCTATAAATTAAAAACACACAAAACATGATATCAACATCAAATGACATTTTTGGCAAGCCATTTCCAAACTCACAAAAGGTATATGTAGAAGGAAAACTACACAACATCAAAGTAGGAATGCGTGAGATACAACTTGCGGACACTTTGCAGAGCAACGGAACAACAGAGCAAAACATCCCCGTTACCGTATATGATACCTCGGGCCCTTTTACCGATCCGTCTTTCTCTATCGATTTGACCAAAGGGCTTCCACGCCTGCGCGAACAATGGATACTTGAACGACAAGGTGTGGAAGTGCTCACCGATTTCACTTCCGAATACAGCCGGCAGCGCATGCAGGACACAAGCCTCGACCACTTGCGTTTCGATCACGTAAATACAAAACCGCTTCGTGCCAAAGAAGGACAATGTGTGTCGCAATATTACTATGCCTGCCAAGGAATTATTACGCCCGAGATGGAATATGTGGCTATCCGCGAGAATCAACGTACTGAAGAGTATTATGCCAAAACTGGGAACAATATCGCCCGGGGAGCTGCTCCGTTGAACTATATCACGCCTGAATTCGTGCGGCAGGAACTGGCGGCAGGAAGAGCTATTCTGCCTGCCAACATCAACCACCCCGAAGCAGAACCCATGATAATCGGGCGAAACTTCTTAGTAAAAATCAATGCCAATATAGGCAACTCCCCTACCTCTTCGAGCATTGCCGAAGAAGTGGAAAAAGCCGTGTGGTCGTTCCGCTGGGGAGCCGATACCATCATGGATCTTTCCACCGGTGCCAACATCCATGAAACACGCGAGTGGATTATTCGCAACTCACCCGTTCCGGTAGGAACTGTGCCTTTATACCAGGCTTTGGAAAAGGTAAACGGCAAAGTGGAAAATCTCACCTGGGAAATTTATAAAGATACGTTGATTGAACAATGCGAGCAGGGCGTTGATTATTTTACCATTCATGCCGGACTTTTGTTGCACCACATCCCCATGACGCAAAAACGGGTAACCGGAATTGTGTCGCGCGGCGGAGCCATCATGGCTAAATGGTGCTTGTATCATCACAAAGAAAATTTCTTGTACACGCAGTTTGATGAAATCTGCGAGATACTGGCTAAATACGACGTCGGTGTTTCACTTGGCGACGGATTACGCCCGGGCTGTATAGCTGATGCAAACGACCGCGCACAGTTTGCCGAACTGAAAGCACTTGGAGACCTGAACCGCATTGCCCGCAAACATTTTGTTCAGGTAATCATTGAAGGCCCGGGACATGTACCTTTCCATAAAATCAAGGAGAACATGGACTTGCAGTTGGAGTATTGCGATGAAGCACCGTTTTACACACTGGGTCCGTTGGTGACGGATATTGCACCCGGCTACGACCACATCACGTCTGCCATAGGCGGAACAATGATAGCTGTGCTTGGCACCGCCATGCTTTGCTACGTGACCCAAAAAGAACATTTGGGATTGCCGGATAAAAACGATGTACGCGAAGGAGTTGTGACATTTAAACTAGCTGCTCATGCTGCCGATTTAGCCAAAGGATTTCCCGGAGCTGATATTCGCGACAATGCCATGGGCAAAGCACGCTTTGAGTTCCGCTGGAAAGATCAATTTGCACTTGGGCTCGATCCTGAGAAAGCAATGTGTTTCCATGATTCCACTTTGCCCGACGAAGGATACAAATCCACTCATTTCTGTTCCATGTGCGGCGAGCATTTTTGCTCCATGAAAGCCAGTCATGAAATTCGCGAAATGTCGGAAAAGTTGGAAACAAAAGCCAGGCTATTCCGGGAAACGGGGAGTGAAATTTACAGGTAGGAAACCCCCAACCCCTAAAAGGGGGGGTTACAAAGATAGTCCTTGACACATTGATTAATTGTAAATAATCTTCTAATCTCACTTTCTCAGCCCCCTTTTAGGGGCTGGGGGTAATCTATGGTACTTATTACTTATCCTCAGCAGGTTCCTAAAGAAACGGAAATAATAAACGCTTTATTTGAAGAAGGGTTGGAAGTGCTTCATCTACGGAAACCGGGGTTTGATGAGGTGCAGATGCATGAATTCATTTCAAAAATTGACCAACAGTTTCATGCGCGGGTCATGATACACAGCCATTATGAATTGCTGTATTCATATAATCTGAAAGGATTGCACTTTACAGAAAAGACAAAACACCTATTGCCGAACTATGACGATGTTCAATGCACAAAGAGCATGGCTGTGCATGAGTTGGCTGAGTTGAGATCCATACGCCCTACGGTCGGTTATATCCTGCTGAGTCCGCTGTTTCCGTCTGTTTCAAAAGAAGGTTATTCAAAACAATGGGATATTGAAGAGTTGAAACTGGAACTTGCAAAAACTCACGGTTTCAGTACAGTGGCACTCGGAGGTATCACATTGAAGAATGTAAAGACCGTGAAAGAACTGGGGTTTCAGGATTTCGCCCTGTTGGGAAGTATCTGGGAACCCGTAAAAGCAGGTTGTTCTAAGAAGCAAGCAATTGATATTTTAAAAAAATTCAACCATGAACAATAACAGACCCTATTGCTTAAGCATAGGCGGATACGATCCAACGGCCGGTGCCGGTGTTTTGGCTGATATAAAAACAGTTGAAATGCTTGGAGCATATGGCATGGGTATTATTACATCCAATACACTTCAAACCGACAGCCTTTTTATCAATGTTGATTGGGTCAGCACTGAAACGATCAAAAAGCAGCTCGAAACCCTGATGAAAACCTACAGCTTCAAAGCATTAAAAATAGGATTAATTCAGGATTTCGATATGCTGCATCAGATTATTACCGCTGCAAAATACCTGAATCCACAGCTGAAAATTATTTGGGATCCTATCCTGAAAAGTTCTTCGGGATTTAATTTCTATACCAAAGATGCGTTGGAGCTCAATTTTCTGGAAGAAAACTGTACGCTGATAACTCCCAACTGGAACGAATTTGAAACGTTGTGGGGTGTTGATCCGGAAATTCTTATTGAACGCCAACCCAAGAGTTCCATTTTATTAAAGGGAGGACACCGGAAAGACAAGACCGGATGTGACCTGCTTTATACCAACGGGAAGTTTTCTGAAATAGCCGGAAAACCTTTTGGTGGAAAATCAAAACACGGAACCGGTTGCGTGCTTTCGGCTGCCATAACGGCTTATCTGTCCAAAGGGTGTTCACTGGCAGATAGTTGTACGAAAGCCAAAGCGTATGTTGAACAATTCATTTTAAGTAATGATACAAATTTAGGTTATCATCATGACAACAAATAAAGAAATAGCAAAACTGCATTATATCACGCTCGATCATCCTGACATTTCGCATGCCGACCAGGCCATACGTGCTTACAAAGCCGGATGCAAATGGGTACAATTGAGAATGAAAGACAGTTCGGAGGAAGAGATTGAACAGGAAATAATAAAAATACTTCCTGTGGCCAATGCTCACAATGCCATATTATTAATAAATGACAATGCCGAACTTACATTGAAAACGGGAGCGCATGGAGTACATCTGGGGAAGAATGACATGTGCCCGGCCGAAGCCCGAAAACTACTCGGTCCGGATTTTATTATAGGAGGCACTTCCAATACACTGGAAGATATACTGTCGTTGATTGAAAGAGGCGTAGACTATGTCGGTTTAGGACCGTTTCGTTTTACAACCACCAAGAAAAAGCTCAGCCCTACGCTTGGACGAGCCGGGTACGACCAGATTCTTAGCGAATTAAAATCGAACCAATTGTACATTCCGGTTATTGCTATCGGCGGTATTCTCGAAAACGATATCGAAAGCCTTAAGCAAACCGGAATACACGGCATTGCTGTAGGCGGGGCTATTGTAGCTAGCAATGCCATTGAAACAAACATACAAAATTATCAACAAATAATACATTCTTGAAAAATGAAACCTTTAATTATTGCAGGTAAAGAATTTAATTCACGCTTATTTACCGGTACAGGTAAATTCAGTTCCAATAAAATTATGGGAGAGGCGATACTGGCTTCATGTTCCGAATTGGTTACCGTTGCACTGAAGCGGGTAAGTATCGGAGACGACACAGATGATATGCTCAGGCATCTGCAACATCCAAATCTGAATCTTTTGCCCAACACTTCGGGTGTTCGCAATGCAAAAGAAGCTATTTTTGCGGCACAGCTTGCCCGCGAAGCATTAGGAACCAATTGGATAAAGCTCGAAATTCATCCTGATCCCAAATATTTACTGGCAGATGGAGAGGAAACCCTTGCCGCCACCCGGGCACTTGCAAAAGAAGGTTTCATTGTACTTCCATACATTCAGGCCGACCCCGTGCTTTGCAAAAAGCTGGAAGATGCAGGCGCTGCAGCAGTTATGCCGTTGGGTTCGCCCATTGGTTCCAACCAGGGATTACAAACCCGCGAGTTCCTGCGAATCATCATCGAACAAAGTAATGTTCCGGTAGTAGTGGATGCCGGTTTAGGAGCACCTTCGCATGCTGCCGAAGCTATGGAAATGGGTGCCGATGCTGTTCTTATCAACACCGCCATAGCCATAGCCAATGATCCGGTTCGAATGGCAGTAGCCTTCAAAATGGCCGTTGAAGCCGGTCGCATGGCTTTCGAAGCTAAGTTGGCCGAAAAATCAATAGGTGCGCATGCCAGTAGCCCGCTAACTTCATTTCTATCTTAATTCAAATTAATTATGTTTTCAGACGAATTAGAAAATATACCCTGGGAAGAAACAACCAAAACCATCTATGCTAAGACAGCAGCCGATGTGGAACGTGCCATTCAAAAGTCCAAAAATCAATTGTCAGTAGATGATTTTATGGCGTTGATTTCTCCCGCAGCCGAACCTTATTTGGAACAAATGGCTCAGCTTGGTCGCGACTATACACAAATGCGTTTTGGGAAAACGATCTCCATGTACGTTCCCTTGTACCTGACCAATTCCTGCATGAACTCTTGTGTTTATTGCGGATTTCAGCACAGCAATCCAATTAAACGCATCATTCTTACCGAAGAGGAGATCATGAATGAACTGGAGGCCATAAAAGAAATCGGTCCATTTCAAAATCTGCTGTTGGTAACGGGTGAAAATCCGCGCGAAGCAGGTGTAGATTACCTCGACAAAGCCATTCGTTTGGCAAAACCGATGTTTAATAATTTATCCATCGAAGTGATGCCATTGTCCGCAGAAGAGTATTCCCAATTGACAGAGGCCGGTCTTTTTGGAGTGGTTTGCTTTCAGGAAACCTACAACAAAGCCCGTTACAATGTCTATCATCCACGTGGCATGAAATCGAAGTTTGATTGGCGGGTGAATGGCTTCGACCGGATGGGACAAGCAGGAGTGCATAAAGTGGGCATGGGTGTATTAATCGGTTTGGAAGATTGGCGTACGGATGTTAGCATGTTAGCCTATCATCTTCGATACATGCAAAAGAATTATTGGAAAACGAAATACAGCGTCAACTTTCCCCGCATGCGCCCGTCTGAAAATGGGCATTTTCAACCCAATGTTATCATGACTGATAAAGAATATGTACAGTTGATGCTGGCTTTTCGCATGTTCGACCACGATGTGGATATTTCTGTTTCTACCCGCGAAAACAAAGAGTTTCGCAATAACATTATTCCATTAGGTGTTACCTCCATGAGTGCCGGCTCTAAAACTGATCCGGGAGGTTATGCCACGTATCCCCAGGCACTCGAACAGTTTGCCGTCAGCGATGAGCGGACTCCACAAACCGTGGAAGATGATATCCGCAAAAATGGTTACGAAGTTGTTTGGAAAGATTGGGACGGCTGCCTGCAAAATGATTTCGCGCAAAATCAACTTAACCCACCACTGTTATGACACTCACACAGGTAGAAAAAGAAAGATATAACCGCCATATCATTACAAGCGGTTTTGGCGAGGAAGGGCAGCTAAAGCTAAAAGCGGCTAAGGTGTTGGTCATTGGAGCCGGCGGGTTGGGTTGCCCGGTAATTCAATATATGGTAGCAGCCGGAGTTGGTCAAATCGGCATTGTAGACGGCGACACGGTTTCACTATCGAATCTGCAAAGACAAATACTTTACACCGAAGAGGAAATAGGACATCCGAAAGCAGCCATTGCAGCAGCTAAAATGAACGGATTAAATGCTTTGGCAGATATCCGGGTTTTTGATAAGTTCCTGACTGAAGAGTTTGCCGATCAATTATTTCTGGAATACGATTTGGTTGTAGGATGTACCGATAATTACAACTCCAGATATTTGATCGACCAAAAGAGCCGTGAACATAACATTCCCTTTGTGCATGGAGCTATTTGCGAATTTGAAGGGCAGTTATGTGTTTTTAATTATAACGGAAGTCCCTCCTATTCCGATCTTTTTGGCACTCAACCGGCAGAATTATCAAAACCCGGAGGTGTAGTGGGTGCTATTCCGGGAATCATTGGCAGTCTTATGGCAATGGAAGTTATCAAAATCATAACCGGACTGGGGAAGGTACATTCAAACAAACTTCTGTTGTTCAATGCATTGGGTAATTCGTTTAGCCATGTTACAGTTAACATAAGTTCGTTATAAGAGTGCTAAAGCTTTATTGATAAATCATTAAACTTTCATCATAAATATAAATTCTTTTCAAACCTAAGAAACCAGTTGTATGCTAAATTCACTAAGGACTATAATAGAATAAGGCGTTGTAGATAAATATGAACCTGCAAAATAGGAAGTTATGCAAAAAAAAAAATGTAGTTTTCAAAAACATTTCTACCTTTGCCTTGTGAATAAATGAGCAGACAGGTAATGTATCAAACGTGGCGATATCCAATTATCATTTTGATTATCAATAGCGAAAATAAAAATTAATCGGAGAATGGTGGGTGTAATTGCTCACCATTTTCTATTTTCATAGGCTTAAAACGGATGAAAATGAATCAAATGAACGAAAATAGGACTTCATATATCAGATGTGGCGATAGTTATAAATGTCCGGTTTGTAAATCAGAGCATTTGGTAAAGAATGGGAAAACAAAAGCAGGGAAACAACGATATAGCTGTAAAGGTTGTAACAGACGTTTCATTATCGATTACACGTATAATGCCTATAACTCAAATACCAATCAGCAAATTATCCTGTTCACTAAAGAAGGCTTAGGAATACGCAGTACGGCACGTGTATTGAAAATATCTGTCACCACCCTATTAAAGCGGATTGTTTCTATAGCGCAGAATATTATCCAACCACCTATCCTACAAGGAAAAAGCTATGAGGTGGATGAAATGAGAACCTTTGTAGGCAAGAAATCACGGCTACGTTGGATAGTCTATGCTTTGGATAGAGAAAGCAAAAGAGTGGTGAGTTTCAATGTTGGCAGACGAACAAATAAAACACTGAAACTGATGATCAAGAGCTTGGAACTGGCCAATGCACGTAAGATTTATACACATAAACTAAAGAATTACCGTTATCTGATAACAAAGAAGCTCCATAACACTTGCATACACTCCACTAATCATATTGAAAGACATAATCTGTCTGTGCGTACGCACCTGAAACGGTTGAATCGGAAAACGGTATGCTTTAGCCGCAGTTTAGTGGTGTTGATGGCTGTGTTGAAGATTTATTTTTGGAGTTAAATGGATTTTAATTTGTTTTCTACTTGGGAAAACATTCAATTTTTGTTCTAACCTGTCCTATTTGTTTCAACTTTTCTCATTGTAAAAGCCAATCGAAGCCAATCATAACCGAATACAGTCATTGCTGTTTTAATGTGTATAACTCTATAAATGAGGGTGTATATTTACAGAAAAATCGAGAATTATAAACCTAAAAGTAATTTGAAATGGAAATAGTAAATATAGAAGCTCGCACATTCGAGGCAATGATGAACCGATTCGATGCGTTGGAAAGAAAGATGAACTCGCTCCATAGCGAGCAAGACAAAGGTTTGAAAAAATGGCTGGATAATCAGGATGTATGTCTGATTTTGAATATCTCGAAAAGAACTCTTCAAACATACCGGGATAATGGCACGGTGGCTTACTGTCAAATCAACCACAAGATTTACTATAAGCCGGATGACATTGAACTATTGACACGAAAATCAACGATTGTCAAATGAGCTATCCATGAATACAAATAATAATCCATCTGCAATTGTTGGGGTATGGGAAAGCGTCAATCTAAATCCCACAGTTATCATTACTCCCAATTGTAACGGCAAGTACTGGATAATCATTCTTCATATGAACGAGCATAGCAAACAGGCTTCACCGTCAATCTTTGAGGTGGAACAAGACGAAATAGGAATTTTTATCTCATCGACAAAGAAACGAATAGAAATAAAATACGATTCCTTGTCAGATACTTTGTCGCTTTCAAATTTTGGCGACTATATGCGAAATTGAAAAAAAAACACTAAAATCAACGAATATGAACAGCGAAATATTGACCAAAGACAGCCAGTGGATTAAGAGTTTTTTCAAGTCATCGAAACAGATGCTTGATGATATCGACCTATTGGCAAAAAACAATAAACCACACTTGAACGGAGAACGGTTTTTGACCGACAAGGAAATCTCTGAAAAACTAAAAATCAGTCGTAGGACGTTGCAAGACTATAGAACTCAAGGTAGGATAGCCTATATTCAATTAGGTGGAAAAATACTCTATAAAGAATCTGACATTGAAAAGATGTTAGAAAGTGGGTATCAAGAATCAATTGAGTAGCTGTCAACAGCTGGTTGTTTATTTTATGATAATGGCAGAGGTTTTTAAAGCTCCTGCCATTATTGCATCTGGTTCTCATTCATAAGGGTCTTTCCTTTTTTCTTGTAGTTATTTGATATTGCTGATTCATCTTGTTATTGTTTCTTATTCCGTTTAAAATTCTGATTAAGCTTAATACCTACTGGCATAGTCTTATCCTCAAAGACAGCATATTTGTCGGTAATTCGTTCTGAAAGCAACTTCATATCCTCGTTTACCTTTTTATTGGTAATCTTGGCATAGATTTGTGTGGTGGCTATTGACCTGTGTCCCATCATTCGGCTAACTGTCTCAATAGGGACACCCTGCGACAAGGTGATATGTGTTCCGAAGTTGTGCCTTGCCATATGGAAAATCAACCGTTTATCTATTCCACAAAGTTTGGCTATCTTCTTTAAGTTGGTATTCAAACGTCCACAACTCAACATCAAAAGCAGCTTATCATCTTTGGTGAGTCCTTTATACTTCTCAATAATTTGCAAGGGGAGTTCCAGTAAGGGAATATGACAAGGTGTTCCCGTCTTCTGACGGCTGGTGGTTATCCATAAGACACCATCATCGGCTCTAACAAGGTTCTTTTGGGTAAGGTTACACATATCCCGAAACGCTAAGCCTGTGAAGCAGGAGAACAAAAACATATCCCGGGTAAGGTATCGGTTGGGATGATCCAGTGGAGTGGTCATAATCTTATCCAACTCGGCACGTGTAAGGTATTTCTGTTCTGCTTTGGGTCGTTCAGGGGTATAACTATCAAATGGGTCACGGGTAATGATACCTTCGTGGATAGCAAGTTTTATCATCCTTCGCATAGTACGGGTGATACCCAAAATAGTGTTGGGTTTACGTTGTAATTCAACACGCAAATAGAAGTCGTAGGATGTAATGAACGAGAAATCCAATGCGCTAAATGGAATATCAGACAGATTGTATTTCTTGCGGAGGAATTTAATCAGATGCTTGAGTGAAATATCATATAGTTGGTAAGTGCTCAGCTCCCGATTAATTCCAACACGTTTCTTAAACTCCTGATTGTGTCGCACAAAATACCTGACTAATGTCTCCTGCTCAGTGGCGATACCCTGAAAGGCATTTTTTACTTGTTCAGCAGTGACCAGCCCTTTGTTCTCCAAAATTTCCTTGTGGTGGGCGTTGATAGACACATTGATTTTATCGAGGGTTCGGTTTAGTTCTGTGGCTAGTCTGCTTTTGCCATTTGCTCTTCCCGAAGGAGTATCCCAAAGGGATACGGATACATTCATCTTGGCACTGAACTGCACCATAGTTTTACCTACAGTGATTCGTCCCATTACCGGACACATTCCATCTTCTTTTGCTTCGTTCTTTTTGAGGTAGAACAAAACCTTTAATGCATGTTTCATAACTCTTTTTTTAGTGATTTAAAATTACTAATTGTAGAGTTATTTGACGGCATGCAAAACACAGTAGTTCAGCACATAACAACCTATTTTTGAAAACATTTTCTACTTTTATTCCCAAAGCTCGAAAATTCCCGATTTTTGGAGGCGAAAGTAGTTGTCTTGTCAGCAGATAGGCTGTTCTTCTATTTCTTTATCCTAACCAAAAGGGTAATGGATAAGTAACGGAACTCTTGCTCAACTTCGCTAGAATCTGCTTTTTGAGCATGTAGCAATGCAAAGCATTTTTGTACGTATTACCCCATTCTGTCAGCAGGTTACATCGTTTATCCAGTTATTGCTTTTGAGATATATACTTTTGCCACAACGATTACATTAGCAAAAGGCGTCCCAATTGAGACTGTAAGTAAGATGCTTGGACATACCAATATTAAAACTACACAAATTTATGCTCGTATAACCGATAGTAAAATTAGTAATG